>ERZ773035.68-NODE-68-length-86175-cov-7.773490_pt1 | contig 86175 bp, 75 predicted proteins | sample MGYA00511487_ERZ773035 | MGnify/ENA primary metagenome ERZ773035 (study PRJEB29015, sample SAMEA2737985) | human oral metagenome | biome: human oral; feature: human-associated habitat; material: dental | place: China | collected 2024 ... | reverse complement strand
AACAATAAACGAATTAAGTGCAAGTTAAAAGGACTGAGTCCTGTGCAATACAGGATTCAGTCCTCTAGAGCTGCTTAATTATACTGTCCAACTTTTGGGGTTCAGTTCACTTTGCCTTTATATTTACAATTTTGTTGGGGGCAATTCTTTTTTTATTCTTTTTAAATATCAAACTTCCTTCCAACACGAAGAGTTACGAGGTTGTACTGGAGGATAATAATTTTAAAAAAATTGTGGTTGTAGACTATAAAGATTTTTATATTTTGATGGATATAAAAGAGATTAAGAAAGTTAAGCTGGCAAATAATGAAGAAGGCAATAAATTAATTTTAAGAAGTATTATTATGAATTAAAGCAAAAAGAAAATAATAAAATTATCTATGCTAATTTCAAACAAGTTGAAGGACAGGAATAATTGATCTTTAGTTACAAATAAAGAGGTACATCTCGCTCTGCGAGAGAGCTTTTTTCGTTGTTTCATCACTTATCCACAGTTTAATGTAGTATAATTAATCGGATACACACAGATATAGGAGAGTGAATCAAGTTAAATGACACCATACATTATAAGTATTGTGATTTTGCTCGTGTTATCGGGCGTTTTTTCTGCCACTGAGACGGCGTTCACTTCGGTGAGTAAGATAAAGATGAAGAATCTGGCGAGCGATGACAACGAGAGTGCTAAGCTCGTACTGGAGATAACGGAGAACTTCGATAAGTTCCTCACCACGATTTTAATAGGCAATAATATTGCCAATATCGCGACGACTTCAATAGCTACAGTTATGTTCATCAAGCTATATGGTCACTACGGAGCGACTATTTCGACTGTTGTTGTGACGGTTTTAGTCCTGGTGTTCGGGGAGATATCACCTAAGAATATCGCCAAGGATAAGGCGGAAGGGCTATCTCTATTCATGGCACCGGCTGTAAAGGTTATGATGTTCCTATTTACACCGCTCAACTGGGTGTTTGGTGTATGGAAGAAGCTAGTTGATAAGGTTTTCAAGATTTCGCCTGAGCAGGTTTACACAGAGGATGAACTCAAGACAATCGTCGAGGAGGCCAAGACTGGCGGGAGCATCGAAGAATCGCAGAGCGAACTTATCACTAATGCAATCGAGTTCGCTGACTTAGAAGCGATAGACATAATCACACCTAGAATAGACATAATCGCTATCGAGCTCGGTTCACCTATCGATGAGATAGCTAAGCTTTTCAAAGATACAGGTCTTTCGAGACTTCCGGTTTTCGAAGATGATCTCGATAATATCATCGGAATTCTCAATCAGAAGGACTTCCATAACTATGTGGTGGGCGAGGGCAAGAGTGTAAACCTCTATGTAAAGCCGGTTGCATACGTAGCTGAATCGATTAAAGCATCGGTACTTCTCAAGAAGATGCAGGCAAAGGCAACTCACATGGCGATTATCGTCGATGAATATGGCGGTACCACAGGCCTCGTAACTATGGAGGATATCATCGAAGAGCTAGTCGGAAAGATATATGACGAGCATGATACCGTCGAGATGAGAGAGGTGACAGATTTAATAGACGGTTCATATTCTGTAGCTGGAGGAACTAATGTTGAAAAATTCTTTGAACTACAGGGTGAAGATATAGACATAGATGCGACGACGGTAAATGGTTGGGCGATGATTGAGCTCGACCGCATACCAAAGGTTGGAGACACATTCGAGTATGAATCAAAACACAAGCTTTTCAAGGTCAGAGTCACAAGAGCGGATGCAAAGAGAGCACTTAGACTTCATATTCGCGTCGAAGACAAGCCTCACGAAGACGAGGATGATAACTAGGATACATAGCTAAGTCAATTAGTATTAAAAGCATATATAAAGTATTATCGAGAAGGAAGGGAGCCACGTAAATGGGTTTAGTAGAAAAGATATTTGGAGACCTCAACAAGAGAGAGGTTAAGAAGATAGAGAAAATCGTAGATGTGATTGAGTCTTACGATGAACAGATGCAAAAGCTTACTGATGAGGAGCTTCGCGCTAAGACAGAGGAGTTCAAGAGGCGTCTAGGAACTATCAGAGAAGATGGCGATGAAGGTCCTTTTGAGACTGTAGATGACATTTTGCCAGAGGCATTTGCCGTGTGCCGTGAAGGTGCGGTTAGAAGTCTCGGCATGAAGCACTTCCGTGTGCAGCTGATAGGTGGTGTGGTGCTTCATCAAGGAAGAATCGCTGAGATGAAGACTGGTGAAGGTAAGACTCTCGTGGCTACGCTTGCTGCATATCTGAATGCGCTAACTGGCAAGGGGGTTCATGTAGTCACTGTAAATGATTACCTCGCAAAGCGAGATGCTGACTGGATGGGAAAGCTATATACATTCCTTGGACTTACAGTTGGCTGTGTTATCAATTCACTTGAGGGAGATGACCGCAAGGCTGCATATATGGCAGATATCACATACGGCACGAACAACGAGTTTGGTTTTGACTACCTGCGCGATAACATGGTTACTTATCAGGAAGAACTAACTCAGCGTGAGCTTAATTTTGCCATCGTCGATGAGGTGGACTCAATCCTCGTCGATGAAGCTCGTACTCCGCTCATCATCTCCGGTAAAGGTGTTGATTCAAGCGATATGTATCGCACTGCAAATGTATTCGTAAAGACTCTCATCCGTGACACTACGAGCGATGAGGAAGAGGGTGAGAACGGAGTACATGGAGATTACACGGTGGATGAGAAGGACAAGCAGGTTGCCCTCAATGAGAGCGGTATAAAGGCTGCCGAGGAGTATTTCGGCATCGAGAACTTCTCAGATCCAGATAATATGGAGCTTAACCACTATGTAAATCAGGCTCTACACGCTAATTATCTCATGAAGCGCGACGTGGACTATATCGTCAAGGACGGTGAGATTCTCATCGTCGATGAGTTCACTGGACGTCTGATGTACGGTAGAAGATTTTCAAACGGATTACACCAAGCCATCGAGGCTAAGGAAGGTGTATCAGTAAGGTCAGAGTCCAAGACTCTCGCGACAATTACGCTCCAAAACTACTTCCGTATGTACAAGAAACTATCTGGTATGACGGGTACTGCCAAGACAGAGGAAGATGAATTTAGAGATATCTATAACATGGACGTAGTTGTCATCCCGACTAACAAGCCTATTGCGAGAACAGATCTAGATGACTCTGTGTATGCTCGTCAGACTGGTAAATACAAAGCTATTGTAGATAGAGTTGCGGAAGCTCATGAGACAGGACAGCCTGTTCTCGTAGGTACTATTTCTATTGAGATATCAGAGCTAATCAGTGAGATGCTCAAGAAGAAAGGTATAAAGCACAGCGTACTCAATGCTAAGCACCATGAAAAGGAAGCTGAAATCGTAGCTGAAGCAGGCCGTAAGGGCGCCGTTACAATCGCTACTAACATGGCTGGTCGTGGTACCGATATCATACTTGGCGGAAATCCAGACTTTGAAGCTAGGCGCGAGATGAAGAAGCTAGAGTATACCCCTGAGCAGATTGCATTCGCAACAGGTTTTGAAAAGTCTGATGACGAAGAACTAAACGCCGCTAGAGAGAAGTATCAGGAACTCTTAAAGCAGTTTGCTGCTGAGAGAAAGGATGAGCAAGAAGAAGTAAGAGCGCTCGGTGGACTCTGCATCATCGGTACGGAGAGACATGAATCAAGACGTATTGATAATCAGCTACGTGGACGTTCTGGACGTCAGGGAGACCCTGGTGTTACACAGTTCTTCATTTCACTTGAGGATGACCTGATGAGGCTCTTCGGCGGAGAGAAGATGCAGAGAATTGTCGAGACTGTTGGTCTTAGCGACGAAGATGCACTTGAAGCAAAGGTGCTTTCGAGAAGAATTGAAACTGCTCAGAAGAAGATCGAGGGAAAGAACTTCGGTATTCGTAAGTATGTCCTTCAGTACGATGACGTTATGAACAGACAGAGATCGCAGATATATGAGCAGCGTAAAATGGTACTCGACGGCGAGAATCTGCGCGACTATATAATGGGAATGGTGGAAGAGCTAGTAAATGGCATAGTTGCACCGATTACCATGGAGACTCGTTTCTCAGAAGACTGGGATATGGACGAGATCTTCTATGGCTGTGAGCAGATTACCCCGGCCTTTAAGGGCAGACTCAGCTATACAGATGAGGAGCTGAGAGATCTCGATGAGGATAAGCTTCGCGAGGATATCATGAATGTCTTTGAGGAGATATACCGTGAGAAGGAAGAGGAAGTTGGCATCGAACATATGCGTGAAGTTGAGCGTATGATTATGCTCAGAGTTGTTGATAACCGCTGGATGGACCACATCGATGCGATGGAACAGCTCAAGAACGGAATTGGACTTCGTGGATACGGCCAGCAGGATCCTGCTGTTGCTTATGCAAAAGAAGGCTTCGGTATGTTCGAGGAGATGATTGCGGATATCCGTGAGGAGACTGTAAAATACTGCTTCAATGTAACCGTCGAGACCCGAACTGAACGCCGTACAGTTTCAAGGGATGAGGTTGAACGCAAGGAAGAGTATTATGATGAGGATATCGCAGCTGCTCATGGGGATGAACAGCAGTACCGCGATAACGGAGAACATGTTCAGGAACCGGTTCACCGCGACAGCCCTAAGATAGGTAGAAATGATCCATGCCCTTGTGGATCTGGCAAGAAGTACAAGAATTGTTGCGGAAAGTTTCAATAAGGAACACCGATATAATTAGCAAGGTATGATGTGAGTTCTGCAGTGAGAGCAGGGCTTGAGAGCAGGGCTATAGAGTTTAGCTCAATTGATGCGCGATGCTGCTTACTGCGGCTACGCGCATCTGTCATAGATGAGAGGAATTACTATGATTGAATTGGATGAGATAAGACAGGCTTTACCGAACGAACTAGCGAAGCTTAAGGAGATTGGAGACTATCTTTGACCCAGATAGTCTTAGGGATAATATAGCGAGCATGGAGCAGGAGATGCTTAAGCTTGGTTTCTGGGATGATCCTGATGATGCGCAGAAACTGGTGAAGAGAAAAAAGCATCTCGAAAGTGAGCTCGAGCGTTATGAAGGTCTGCTCAAGGGATTTAATGATATATCTGAGATGATTGAGCTCGCTGAGGAGTACGAGGATTACTCTGAAGCCAAGAATATAATCAAGGAATACAAGAGGCTGTGTGAGGAGATGGAAGATCTTGAGCTCAGCAGACTTCTGACCGGTAAATACGATGATAAGGATGCGATTCTCAGCATTCATGCTGGCACCGGTGGAGTCGATGCTATGGATTGGGCTGAGATGCTGATGAGGATGTATCTCAGGTATGCAGATCAGCACGGCTTCAAGACGGATGTCGTTGACATACAGAATGATACGCTAGCTGGTATTAAGAGCTGCACAATCGTCGTCAGCGGAATCAATGCATATGGATATTTACGCAGTGAGGCGGGTGTGCATAGACTTGTGCGCATATCACCGTTTAACTCTGCTGGCAAGAGGCAGACTTCGTTTGCTGCGGTTGAAGTCGTTCCGGACCTTGGTGATAGCGTTGAGGTTAATATCGACCCTAAGGATCTCAAGATTGATAAGTATAGGAGCTCAGGTGCCGGTGGTCAGCACGTCAATACTACGGATTCTGCCATTCGTATAACGCACCTCCCTACAAACATAGTTGTAACGTGCCAAAATGAACGCTCTCAGCTATACAATAAGGAGATGGCGATGAAGATATTGGCTTCGAGGCTCCAGCAGCTAGCTGAAGCAGAGCACAAGGAAAACCTTAATGAACTAAAGGGTGACATGAGTCAGGTGACTTGGGGTGCGCAGATTAGGTCATATGTGTTTCAACCTTATACGATGGTGAAGGACCATAGAACCAATGCAGAGGTTGGCAATATAAATGCTGTAATGGATGGTGAACTTGACGAATTTATCAAGGCCAAGCTAACGCAGGAAGCGAAGGAGAGAAACATATAATGAAGAAATACATAGTGTTTGATTTCGATGGAACTCTCCTCGATACCGATCAACTTATCATCGATTCGTGGCAGGAGGTTTTTAAGAGATTTAGAGGTAAGGAAGCGGATGAAAACCTCATACTTTCAACCTTTGGCGAGACCGTAGCTAATACGACTAAAGAGCTTTTTGCAGACGAAGATGCAGATGAAGTTTTAGCGATATACCGAGGATATCAGGCGGAGCACAGCAAGGGCGCCTATAAATTATACCCTGGCGTAGAGGAACTCCTCGGCGAGCTTAAAAGACGTGGCTACTCGTTATCGATAGTGACCTCAAGGCTCGGGAACACAGCGATGCAGTATCTGGGAGAGATGGGGATAAAGGACAAGTTCGATGCCATCATCACAGCAGATGATGTAACTAGGCATAAACCAGACCCTGAACCACTTTTAGAAGCACTGAAGAGGCTAGGAGCAAAGCGCGAGGAAGCTATAATGCTAGGTGATACGAGATTTGACATTGGCTGCTCTATCAATGCTGGTGTAGACAGCATACTGGTATGCTGGGGCCGTAGGGGCGGAAATGTTCCTCTAGGCGGGATAGAGCCTATGTACAGAATAAGCAAGCCTGAGGAGTTATTTGAAATAATCGAGGGGTGAGATGCTGAACCTATTTATGGCACGAGAGTGCATGAACAAGGAGAAGTTCATATACGAGAATATAAAAGGCAAGACGTATGTATTGGTTCCGAACCAGTACACCCTTGTCGCGGAAGAACAGGCACTTAAGTACACAGGTAGTGCCTGTCTTCTTGATATTGAAATTCTTTCATTAAATAGATTAGGTCAGAGGATAATGGCAGAGTACGGTAAGGAGAATATCGAAATTCTCGACAAGTATGGTCGCCATATGCTTCTGTACAAGATTATAAAGTCGCATAAAGATGAGCTTGAAGTATTTAAAGCTTCAGCTGAACAGAGCGGATTTATAGATATGGTCAATGACTTCATCGCTGATTTCAAGCAGCAAGACTGCTCACTAGATGAACTCAAATCTGCAATCGATTCAGATAGTAACAGCGAGCTGCTTTCACACAAGCTGCATGAATTGATGCTTATAATCGATGAATATGAGTTAGAGCTAGAAGGTAGATACATAGATTCTGAAGACTATATCTCGATGTATGTATCGTTAATCGGAGAGTCGACGCTACTTGATAATCATTCGGTATGGGTGTATGGATTTGATACTCTTGCGCCCAAGTCGATGGATGCACTAATTGAGATGGCAAAGCGCGTAGATGTCAATATTATGGTCAATATCAGTGACTTTGATCTAGATACCACCTTGATAGCAGCGCTGACATCTAGGGCGGATTCGGCGGGTGTAGCAATATCAAAGGAATATGTGCCTGATGAATATAGAGCATATGGTAGAGAGACGCTCGACTATTTGGAGGAAAACCTATTTAGGACCGTGTTAAGCTCGAGAGAGTCCGTAATGAAGATGCCGGATGAAGATACGATAAATGATGAAGTAAGACTTGTTGAGTGCGCAAATCCTTTCTATGAAGCGGAGAGTGCCGCCTCATATATATATGAGCTAATTCGCGATAAAGGATACAGGATGAATGATATTGCGGTAATCTGTAATGATGATTCATCTAGGAAGCCCATAATCCGCAGAACTTTTGAGGAGTACGGGATTCCACTTTTTGTCGATTCCAGAAGGACGATTACTGATTCGATGGCTGCGAGATTTATCGTGAGTCTTCTAGAGTTTGTGCTTCAGGGGTATAGGACTTCAGCTCTGTTCGTAATGCTCAAGACTGAACTTACGAGTATTGAGAGGGAAGATATCGAGATGCTGGAGAATTATGCACGTAATTACAGGATACGTGGTAATATGTGGACTAGAGCATTTAAGTACGGGCATTTCGAATATACTGAAGAAGAATTCGAAAAGCTTGAGAGCACGAGAAGCTACATAATGGAGCAAGTTACGAAGCTTCGTGAGATAGCGGAGAGTTCGGGAACAGTTGCTGAGTTCGTGTTTGATTTGATTAAAATCTTGGAAGAGGAATGGGAACTGCCAAGCAGATTACAGGCTGTATCTGAAGCTCAAGCTGAAGAGGGATATAACGAAGAGGCGCAGAATACCGCCCAGAGCTATGAGGCATGCGTCAAGATTTTGGAACAATTAGCAGCCGTGTTGGGCGATGAAACCTTTGATAAAACGAGGTCCGAAGAGATATTACAGCTCTACAAAAAAGGTCTTGAATCCGCTGACATCGGAATCATTCCACCTGCGCTGGACGGAATAATTATGGGATCTATGATCAGGACAAGGCCAGGACCGCTTAAAGCGATGGTTGTTCTTGCAGCCAATGAAGGTGTACTTCCCATGGAGCCTGCTTCAGAGGGGATTTTCTCTGTAGATGAAAAGGAGTTTTTTAAGGAGCACAATTTCCCTATTGGCCATCTTGATGAACTAAAGATGACTGAGGAAAACGTGGCTATGTATAGGCTGATTTCAAAGCCGTATGAGAGATTATACATGAGCTGGTCGCTTTCTGATTCGGAGGGGCAGGACTGTAAACCATCTTCGCTTGTTGATGCGTTCAGGTCGGCGCTACCATCAATCAAGATCCACAAAGATGTCATCTCAAGTGGATTAGATATAAATGTCATAAATAATCCTAAGACAGCTATGCGCCACTTGCTCAACTATCTGAAGGGCAGGCGGTCACTAGAGCATCTAGCAGATGAGAAAAAAGCTAAGATGATTACCGACTCGATAATTGCTTGGTATCGAAATAATGATCCGGAGACATTCGATGCAGCCATGAAGGCCGCGAGAGACGATAACTCTGCGGAGCCTATCTCTAGTGCTATGGCGGAGCGGTTGTTCGCTAGGCCAAGCGGTGACTTCTCATTTTCACCGACTAGAATCGAGAACTTTAATCACTGCCCATTCAAGCATTTTGTATCATATGGTTTAAGACCCAGAGAAGATCGTGAGTTTAGCGGTTCCTCTCGTGAGATAGGAGATATATACCACGAATGCATCATGAGGGTCTCCAAGAAACTAGAGACTGAAGGGCTTTGGGCTAGTATCACTGATGAAGAGATTAGGAATCTTGTGAGAGCTACGCTCGAGGAAATCGCTGGTGACTATAGAGATGGGCTCTTTGCCTCCGATGGTCGTGAGCAGTATAGACTTGAGAGAGTCGCAAGGGTTTGTTCGCGTGTAGCAGGAAACCTCGCAGAACAGATTAGACTAGGTAAGGTCGAGAAGTCCTATTTTGAAGAGGAGTTTAAGAGGGGCAAGCTTTTTGCACCTATTGAACTCGAGATTGATGGTAAGAGGATTTTTATCGAGGGTAAAATCGATAGGGTCGACGTTTTTGAAGGTGGCGATATAAGAATAATCGACTACAAAACCGGGTCAGATAAGGTTGATATAGAGCAGATGAGGTGTGGATATAAGATGCAGCTCATGGTGTACATGCAGGGCGCTAAGTCTGAGGAAAGGAAGCCCGCTGGTGTGTTCTACTACAATATCAAGGATATTTCGGTGAATGTAGAAGGCTCGAAGGATGCTTCTGAGGTGGTGGATAGCGAGCTTAAGAAAGGCTTGATTTTAAATGGACTATGTATCGATGAAAAAGATGTCATAGAAGAGATGCCAAGCTCTCTACTCGGCAATAAAAAGATGATCATAACCCGTGATTTGTTCGAGAGTATAGAGCAGGACGTATGCCAGTCGATTCACGATATCAGTGAGCAGATTGTCGCTGGAGATGTGAGCATATCTCCAACAAAAAAACGCACTTCAAGTGATAACAAAGGAGAATGCACATACTGCAGCTATAATTCAATCTGCAGATTTGATGTATCGTATAGAGGAAACAAGTATAGGGAAGTAGATGGGTAAATTAAAGATAGCATCTATCGGTAGCAGTAGCTCCGGTAATGCGTATATCGTTTCAGATGGAAATACGAGATTGCTCCTTGATGTTGGTCTCACAGCAAAGCGAATCAAGGAGGGACTTGCCGAGTGCAGACTCGGTGTGGAGGATATTCAAGGGATATTTGTCACGCATGAACATACCGATCACGTCAAAAGCATAAGGGCAATCGCAAAGGCTTGTACGAATGCGAAAGTGTATACATCTCGAGGAACGATATATAACTGTGATAAGTTTGAATATGTAAAGCCAGAGCAGCTAGGGTGTATGGCAGCACAGGATATGGTCAGAATTGGGGATATATGTATTAAGGCATTTTCCCTTTCCCACGATGCAAGCGAGCCGATAGGGTTTAGCTTTACCGAGGACGGAGAGCAGCTATCTGTTGCAACTGATACAGGGATAGTTACGGATGAGATTGCTGAAGAACTTGCTAGTGCAGACACTCTCGTGTTCGAAGCGAATCATGAGGAGAGCATCCTTCAGATGGGAGATTACCCATATTCGCTAAAGTGCCGCATCCTAGGAGAATATGGACACCTTTCCAATGTGACAAGCGGGATTGCTCTTGCTAGGGGTCTGCTTGCGCGAAAGGAAGCTGGGCTTCCGAGCCCCACGCAGCGAATAATGCTCGCACATTTGAGCACTCATAACAACACACCGGATACTGCATTGCTGACGGTTAAGAATATCTTGGATGAGAATGATCTGTGTCAAGAGAATGATTTTACGATAAAGGTGGCGGCAAAGGACAAACTGACGACACTATAAGATTTAAATAGTAAAATCAAAGGAAGTTATATGAAAATTAGAATAATTTGTATAGGAAAGCTAAAAGAGAAATACTGGACCTCTGCTGCAGCTGAATACAGCAAGCGAATATCAGGATATGCGAATATTGAGATTGTAGAACTCAAGGAGAGTAAGCTGCCTGCAAATCCGTCTGCATCTGATGAGAATGCAGTGCTTATCCGCGAAGGACAGAACATTCTAAGCAAGATAAAGGACAATGACCATGTGATTGCTATGGAAGTGGAAGGTGAACAGCTTGATTCTGTAGAGTTAGCCAAGAAAATTCAGCATGCATTTGATACAAAGTCTTCTACCATAGACTTTGTTGTCGGCGGTAGTCTTGGACTCTCAGATGAAGTGAAAAAAAGGGCAGACTACGGATTATCGTTTTCAAAGCTGACATTCCCGCACCAGATGGCGAGGATTATGCTTCTCGAGCAGATATACAGAGCTTTTAAGATTAACAGTGGAGAGACATACCATAAGTGATTGCATCCACGCATGTGATTGTATCGGATAATCCAATCAATGTGCATGCAATGATGCATTTAGCGCAGAAATAATATACAAGAAGACATCCACTTAAGTGGATGTCTTCTTGTACTTTTTACTTTATACTTTGCGAACATTATGAGGGTTAGGGATGTCTCGTAATGTCGTAAACTAATTTATCTAGCCAGCTGTGGCTTTTTTATTAAAGGTGCCACTGCCGGGATGACGATGCTGGTGAGTATGAGAATTCCACCAATCATGCCAGTAGTTCCTAGCCTTTCGTTCAGGAATGTGTATCCGAGTATCGCAGTGACGAGCGGATTGAATGCGCAAAATAACCCTGAGATAGATGCAGACAATTTGCTCTGTGCAACTGGCTGGAGAGTGAAGCCAAAGCAGGTGCAAACTATTGCTAGGAATATTATCACTCCCCACGCCTTTGGGGCGGTAGGGAAGCTTGGCCCTTCAACAACCATAGCCAGTATGTATGATGAAGCTCCTATAAATGCAACTTGGAATATTCCGAGCATAAAAGGATCATCGCGCTTTGAAAATCTATCGGTAGCCACTACAGCGCAGGTGTATGCTAGTGCGCTGAGTATGCACATGAATTCTCCGAAGGTTAGTCCTATATGACCATCCTTAAGTGTCAGGAATCCAACACCAGCTAGTGCGACTAGAGCGCTGATAATTGCGGAAGCTCTAGGGATTCTTCTAACCAACAATGCATCTGCTAGCGGAACGAAAATAATCGCTGTGTTTTCTAGGAATGATGTAGTCGAAGAATTTGTCATCTTGAGTCCAATCAATTCAGTGGTCATCGTCAGTAAGAAGAAAAAACCAATGATTGAACCATGGATAACCAGCTGCTTGTCAACTTTCTTGATATCCTTGCGGAATAGGAAGAGTAAAATAATAGCAGCAAGTGGGAAGCGGTAGCCGTTCAATGTGAGCGGCCCCATGTATGATAAACCCGTTGTTGCGAATAGGAGCGAGGTTGCACGCAGTGAAATTACTGTAAATAGCAATATCATAGCGCGATTTCTTCTCTTCGTATCCACTTCGGATCCCCACTTTCTTAATGTAAACTGATGTAACTAGATTATAATAAAAAATCTATTTTGATAATATCGCTAAATAATCAAGTGTGTTATGATAAAGTATCATAACAAGGTTAAATTTTTAAAGCAGTTCTTCCATAGGTTAGAAATGAGGATATAAAATGGAGGTTGAGAAAGTCAAGGCATTGCTTCGTGCAATCGATTTGGGAAACATGTCTTCAGCAGCGACGGAGCTCGGGTATACTCCTTCAGGCATTAGCCGCATGATGGCATCATTAGAGGAAGAGACAGGGGTGCGTCTTGTAAATAGAAATAGGAATGGCATTTCGCCTACAGAGGCATGCAAACAGCTGCTGCCCAGCTTCATATCTCTAGTTAATTCTGCCAATCACTTAGAACAAAATATCGCAGAAATTAGTGGAGTGATAACAGGTGAAGTTCGCGTTGCCACAGCCTATTCCACATACTACAAGTTTCTCACGGATCTGATTAAGGAGTTTTGCATAGAGTATCCGGGCATCGCAGTTGACGTCACTGCAGGAAGGAGTTCAGCCCTCATGGCAGAGCTTGAACGCGATAAATTGGACTTTTGTCTTATAAGCTACCGTGAGGGTACCTGTGAATGGATACATCTCATTGATGACCCATTTTACATATGGGTGCCAAATGACCATCCAGCAGTAGCTGATGGTGTTTATGATATACACAGGATATATGATGATAGTTATATCGATTTATATCCTGGTCGAGAGAGTGACGGTTCTTTGATGTTCAAGTCATATGATATCAATCCACCTATTAGGTATAAAACTTCAGATGCTTTCGCTGCATATTCAATGGTTGAAGCAGGATTGGGAGTGACTACGGTTAATGGAGTTTCAATAAATCAATGGCACGGAAATGTCACGGCGCTACCGATTTCACCGAGCTATAATGTTCCCATAGGTATTGCAGTTCCTGAAACTGGGAGAATATCACCGGCGGCTAAAAGATTTAGAGATTTCGCACTTGTTTTTTTTGAAGAACATAAACGGCGTGTGATGGATATTATTAATGATAATGATAAAAAATAGTTTAATTTATAAGGATGCAATATAATATAACTAAATGATATATGTGGCATAATGATAAAGGATATGGAGGTGCTATGATGAACAAGAAGCATAATAAAGCTGGAAATGCAGTGAATGAGCATAATCTAAAACAGGTATTTAAGGCAGATAGACCGCACAAAAACCGCAAAGAGCGAATGGCGAGGATTATGGCTATATTGATGATTGTACTTATGGTAGGGTTCTCATTTATAACTGCGGGCATATTTCTTTTAGATTAGAATATAATTAAATAGATAAAAAATTGTGTAAAAATTGGTTGTGATATATTCCATGACAAGGCTTTGACAAGTCAAAGCCTTGTTTTTTTGCCCGTTGCTGGTTTGTAAAGAATTTTGATGAGTGATATAATTCAGATTAAATCACGTCCTATATGATTTTGGGCCATTTGGCTAATTTTACAGGACAGAAAGGATAACGCTTATGTCGATAGCAGGTATTGAAAAAGTCAGGGAAGCTGAGGCGAAAGCAGCTCAGATTAAAAAATCATCTGAAGAAGCTGCAGCCCAGATCATAGCTGACGGCAAGAAAGAATCTAAGGTTCTACTAGAAGATGCCGAAAAGAAAGGCACCGAAACTTACAAGGCTGCGATTGCATTCGCCGAAGCTAAGGCAGAAGAGTCATATCAGAAGAAGGTAGATTCTGAATCCGTTTTGTGCGAGCAACTTAAAGCCTCAGCTAGAGAGAATCTTATGCAAGCAGCTTCAGCAATCGTCGGAAAGGTAGTGGGTACTTATGGCAACGATTAAAATGAAAAAGTTGTCCGTCATAGGTATGAACGATGAGAAGCAAGCTCTGATTAAAGATCTCATGGATCTCGGGGTTGTCGAAGTCGCAAATCCTGAAGACAAGCTTCAAAGCGAAGAGTGGACGAATCTTGTCGTGAAGGATGGCGATGAAGCCGCTTTGGCAGAATTCGACAAGAAAATCTCCGATGCTGAATCAGCACTATCTTTATTAGATAGATATGACGGCAGTAAAAAGCCAATGTTTCCAGCCCGCAGGGTTGTGACAGAAGCTGAGTATAGTGAGATTTTAGGCAAAGAGAAGGAGTTTGAGGAGGAAGTACATCTCTTAAATGAGTACGGAAGTGCTATTGCCGATGCTTACAGTAAAGCAAACTCGGCAGAGGTACTAAAGCTGTCGCTTGAACCTTGGAGAGCATATAAACTTCCTATTGAACTCACAGAGACAGCATGTCTAAGTATACGCATCGGACTGATGCCACTAAGCACAGATGTTCAGGAAGTCGAGAACGAACTGGAAGCTGCTGGATTACCTTCAGTAGTACAGTGTGTCAACAAGGACAAGGAACAGATGTATGTCAGCGTGTGGTATTTTAGGGATGACGAAGATACTGCACTCGAAATTATCAAACGCTATGGCTTTACCCTTACTCCAATTGCAGAGCTTGAAGGAACGGCAGAGGAGAATATCTCTAGAGCTGAGCAGGCGATTGCCGATGCTAATAGAGAGAGAGAGAGTCTTGAACTCAAGGTCAAAGAGATGGAGAAATCCAGAGCCGATGTTGAGTGTTACCACGACATCATGGTAATTGGTCGCGATAAAGCATTCGTTCGTAGTAGACTTCTCACAACTGATGAGACGTTCACCTTTGATGGATGGACACCAAAATTCGCTTCTAGCAAGGTTGAGAAACTGCTAGAAAAATACACATGTTGGTACGAACTGACAGAACCCGATGAAGATGACGATGTGCCGGTGCGTCTACAAAACAAAAAGTTCTTTGCACCAATCGAATTTATCACGGAGATGTATTCGTTACCAAATTGGAAAGAGGTTGATCCGACATCTATATTCTCGATATTCTATATCATATTCTTCGGAATTATGTTCGGAGATGTGGGATATGGAATCATATTATGTGCTATGTCGGTATATGCACTAAAGAAGAACAAGCTGTACGAGGGAGGACCATATAAGCTTCTGAAAGTATTATTCTACAGCGGAATCTCCAGTATATTCTGGGGCGTTATGTTTGGAAGTTTCTTCGGAGACCTCATCCCTGTAGTCGCAAAGACGTTCTTCGGTAAGACAATTGTCATCAATCCGTTATGGCTAGATCCAGCTAAATCACCTATGATATTCCTAGTGTTCTCATGCGGGCTCGGTGTTATACACCTGTTCGTCGGAATGGGAATTAAAGCGTACGAAGAGATAAGGGCTGGAAAGTTCCTCGATGCATGTAAGGATGTATTTGCATGGTATCTCATCGTTGCAGGAATCATATTGATGTTGTTTGGAGCTAAAATTTCTTCTGGAGCTCCAGGCATTGGTAAGATTATGGCAATAGTAGGTCTAGTAGCAGCTATAGTCCTTCCGTTCATAACCAACAAAGGAATTACGAAGGGACTTGGTATCTGGGATATCTATAGTGGATTGACAGGAAATCTGTCCGATATACTCTCGTATTCGAGACTTCTCGGACTTGGTCTAGCTTCTACATCAATAGCTCAGGTATTTAACTTCCTGGCTTCGATGGGAGGCAAAAGTGTAGTCGGAGTGGTTATGTTCCTGGTAATAGGAATTCTAGGGCACACACTAAACTTCGGAATCAATGCTCTGGGAGCATTTGTTCACTCATGCAGACTTCAGTATGTAGAGTTCTTCGGTAGATTCTATGAAGGTGAAGGTAAAGCATTTGAACCGTTAAGCAGAGATACGAAGTATATTAATGTAATTAAGGAGGCAAAATAATGAGTTTAGGTCTAACATTAGCTGTACTAGGTGCAGCAATTGCGACAATCGCAGGCGTAGGTAGTGCTATTGGTGTTGGTATTGCCGGTGAGGCAGCTGACGGTGTAATGTCTGGTGACAAGGTGAGCTTCGGTTCAACACTTGTACTTCAGGCTCTCCCTGGAACACAGGGTATTTACGGAATGGTTATCGCTATCCTGATTCTTACTAAAATTGGAATTCTCGGTGGCAACCTTGCAAGTGTTTCTACAACACAGGGACTTGCATTCCTGTTTGCAGGAGTTCCAATCGGAGTTGTAGGCATCGTCTCTGGATATACACAGGGTAGAGCAGCAGCTGCTGGTATGCAGCTCATCTCCAAGAAGGACGGAGCTCTAGGTAACGCTATCATCTATGCTGTAATGGTGGAGACATACGCTATCCTAGCATTCATCATCTCGTTCCTTATGTACAACGGCGTTCAGATTGGTTAATAGCACACAAATCGTTGTAACTAATTTATAGAAAGGGACGGTAAGAATGAGTATAGAGTCTATAACTGAGCGAATCCTAAGGGAGGCTCAGGCTTATTCCGACAGTCAGAGAAGCGAGGCAGAAGCAGTCAAAGCCGAAATACTCAAAGAGGCACAGGTAGAGGCAGATGAGCTCCTACGAGGCTACGAGGAAAAGGCTAAGAATGATGCCGAAGTCCTAGTTAGCAGAAGACAGTCGGTTGCGGACCTCGATGCGCGCAAGATGAAACTCGCTGCTAAGCAGGCTGTTATTGATGAGTGCTACAAAGAAGCAGTTGATATGATTCTTAGCCTAGAAACCGGAGAGTATGTTAAGTTTATCTGCAGACAGCTCGGTGCATATCAGCAAGAAGGTGGAGAGGTTCTGCTTAATAAAACAGATAGAGACAGAATAGGTGCTGACCTTGTAAATCTATTCAAAGGTACAGCGCTTACACTAAGTGATGAAACCGTTGATATTGAAGGTGGATGTATACTTAGAAGAGGTAATATCTCATACAATGCTTCGCTAGAGAAGCTGTTATCAAATGCAAGAGAAGAGTTGACCGCAGAGGTTGCTGGAATTCTGTTCAAGTAACCGCTTTAACCAGAAAGGAGGCATATTTTGGGAACTGATTTCGTATATGCGAGCTCATATGTGAGAAGCCAAGAAGGAAAGTTGCTCTCAAGTGAGCAGTTACGCAATATGACAGAGTCTAAAAATATCGACGATATATGCAAAGTTCTGCAAGATGCTGGTTATGGTTCTGAAGGCAACGCTTTGTCTGCGGCAAATTATCAAGAAGTGCTTAAGGAAGCCGAAGCGTCATTCTTCGCTGAGGTGAAAGAACTTAGCAAGGACAGTAAGGCACTCAATATATTCTGCTATCCTGCTGATTACCATAATTTAAAGGTACTACTTAAAGCAGAGTCACTAGGTGTTGATAGAGACGAGCTGCTTATGGAAAGTGGAACTATCAGTGCAAGCGAGATGGCTAAGAGCGTCAAGGAACGTTCTACTATGAACCTCACAGAGAATATGGCAAGTGCACTCACTGAAGCGGTAGATGTTCATGCTCGTACTAATGATCCGCAGATGATTGATTTTGTCTGTGACAAGTACTGCTTTGCAGATATTATCGAAGCAGCAGAAGCATCAAAGAACAGCTTTGTTAAAGGCTATGTATCGCTTTGGATTGACACTGTTAACCTCAAGACATTTGCGAGAGTTAAAAAGATGGGACAGCCATGGAATTACTTTGAAAATGTATTTATTCCGGGCGGAACTGTAGATTTACAGGTGTTCCTAGGTAGTTACGAGGATGACTTCAAGCAGGCCACAGAAAAATTCCAGGCTTACAACATCGCAAAAGCAGTGAGCGAAGGAGGAGAACAGATTGACAATAGCGGTGATTTTACACTGCTTGAGAAGATTTGCGATAACCTTCTCGTGGAATACAGCAGAGAAGCTAAAACCGTGACATTTGGTCTTGAACCATTGGTTTCGTATCTAGTGGCTAGGCAGAATGAGGTAAAAGCTATCCGCATCGTGCTTGCTGGTAAGCTTGCTAAGATGAGCCCAGAATTAATTAGAGAAAGACTGAGGGAGACTTATGAGTAAGATTGGTATTATTGGTGATGCCGATAGTGTGCTAGGCTTCAAGGTCTTTGGGCTAGATGCATTCGCGTGCAGAAACAAGGAAGAAGCCGCAGATAAATTGCATAGTATCGTAAAGGATGATTATGGAATCATCTATATCACTGAAAAGTATTACAAAGAAATAGGTAATGAAATCGCAAAATATGAAACCCTTCGTATTCCAGCAATAGTTCCAATTCCTGGAAGCGATGGGGGCTATGGCGCAGGCCTTAACAACGTCAAGAGGGCTGTTGAGAAGGCTGTTGGTGCTGACATACTATTTGGCGATAAATAATGGAGGTAATCATGGAACAAGGTAAAATCGTTAAGATATCCGGACCTCTAGTAGTTGCTTCGGGCATGAGCGACGCAGATATGTATGACGTAGTTAAGGTCGGAAATCAAGGCCTTACTGGAGAAATCATCGAGATGCGCGATGGAAATGCCTCGATTCAGGTATACGAGGAAACCGCTGGTCTACAGCCAGGTGAGCCAGTTTACTCTACTGGGGCGCCACTATCTGTAGAGCTCGGACCGGGACTTATTGAGACCATTTACGATGGAATTCAGAGACCGCTGTCTGTGCTTCTCAAGAAGACAGGCACCAATATCGCTAGAGGTGTATCGGAGCCAGCGCTTGACCGCGACAAGAAATGGGATTTCGTTGCAGTTGCAAAGGTTGGAGACGAAGTTTCGGCAGGAGAAGTTTTGGGTACGGTTGAGGAGACAATCGCCGTAACACAGAGGATTATGGTTCCTTACAAGGTTAGCGGTAAGGTTAAGAGCATCGAAAGTGGTAGCTTTACAGTTGATGAGACTGTAGCAGTTATCGAGGATGCTTCTGGAAAAGATATCGAAGTTAAGATGATGCAGAGATGGCCAGTAAGAGTTGAGCGTCCTTACAAGGAAAAGCTATCGCCTGAAGAGCCACTGATCACAGGACAGAGAGTAATCGATACAATGTTCCCAATCGCTAAGGGTGGTGTAGCTGCTGTTCCGGGACCTTTCGGTTCAGGAAAGACTGTAGTACAGCACCAGCTAGCTAAGTGGGCAGATGCTGATATCGTGGTTTATATCGGATGCGGAGAGCGTGGAAACGAGATGACAGACGTACTCAATGAGTTCCCTGAGCTCGTTGACCCTAAGACGGGTGAATCTCTAATGAGAAGAACTGTGCTAATCGCTAACACTTCCGACATGCCGGTAGCTGCGAGAGAAGCATCTGTATATACTGGAATCACAATTGCAGAGTACTTTAGAGATATGGGCTACTCAGTAGCTCTCATGGCTGACTCAACATCTAGATGGGCTGAGGCTCTTCGTGAGATGTCTGGTCGTCTTGAAGAAATGCCTGGTGAAGAAGGTTATCCAGCTTACCTAGCATCCAGACTTGCACAGTTCTACGAGAGAGCTGGTAAGGTTGTATGCCTTGGTAGCGATGGTAGGGTAGGAGCACTATCCGCTATCGGAGCTGTATCGCCTCCAGGAGGAGATATATCCGAGCCAGTATCACAGGCTACACTTCGTATAGTAAAGGTATTCTGGGGACTAGATGCTAATCTAGCGCATGCTAGACATTTCCCTGCAATTAACTGGTTAAACAGCTATTCGCTATATGCAGATAGACTTAACGTATGGTTTGCAGAGAACGTTAACAAGGAATTCCCAAATCATAGAGCAAGAGCTCTCAAGCTGCTTCAGGAAGAAGACGAGCTAAACGAAATCGTACAGTTAGTCGGGGTGGATGGCCTATCTAAGGAAGACCAGCTCAAGCTTGAGGTCTGCAAGATGATTCGTGAGGACTATCTACACCAGAATGCGTTCCACGAAGTTGATACATTTACATCTACGAACAAGCAGTTTAAGCTTCTAGATTTAATCCTTCGTTACTATGATGAGGGGCTAAGAGGACTTCATGAGCATGCTGACTTTAAGGCAATCACTTCACTGCCTCTAAGAGAGGACATAGGAAGATTCAAGTACCTTGAAGAGGATGTGGTAGATGGAGAGTATGCTGCACTTGTTGGCAAGCTAGAGGCTTCTATAGAAGAGCTTATTAAGAAGGCAGGTGAACTGAATGATTAGAGAATATAAGACTATTTCTGAAGTAGCCGGCCCTTTGATGGTTGTTAAGGGTGTAGAAGACGTAGGCTACGATGAACTAGGTGAGATTGAGCTTGCAAATGGTGAGCTTAGACACTGTAAGGTTCTCGAGCTTAACGGCACTGACGCTGTCGTACAGCTATTTGAAAACTCCGCAGGAATGAACCTCAAAGAGAGTAAGGTAAGATTTCTTGGGCACGGAAATCAGCTAGGTGTATCACTCGATATGCTCGGAAGAGTATTTGACGGAATGGGCAGACCTATAGATGGTGGTTCTGAAATTATTCCAGAAGAATACCTCGATATTAACGGACTAGCCATGAATCCGGCTGCAAGAGAGTATCCGTCTGAGTTCATTCAGACTGGCGTATCCGCTATCGACGGACTTAACACTCTAGTAAGAGGTCAGAAGCTTCCTATCTTCTCGGGATCAGGACTTCCACACGCGAACCTCGCAGCTCAGATTGCAAGACAGGCTAAGGTTCGTGGTACAGACAGCAAGTTCGCCGTAGTGTTCGCAGCTGTAGGTATCACTTATGAAGAAGCTGAGTTCTTCATGACAGACTTCCGTAAGAGTGGAGCTATCGATCGTTCGGTAATGTTCCTAAATCTTGCTAACGACCCTGCTGTAGAGCGTATTGCGACACCTCGTATGGCGCTAACTGCTGCTGAATATTTAGCATTTGAACAGAACATGCATGTTCTAGTTATCATCACTGATATTACGAACTATGCTGAATCTCTTCGTGAGGTTTCTGCTGCTCGTAAGGAGGTTCCAGGACGTCGTGGTTATCCAGGATATCTATACACTGACCTCGCTACTATGTACGAGAGAGCTGGTAAGAAGAAGGGAATCGATGGTTCAATCACTATGATTCCAATCGTATCGATGCCTGAGGATGACATCACTCACCCAATTCCTGACCTTACAGGATATATCACAGAGGGACAGATTATCTTATCCAGAGATCTCTATAGAAAGGGTGTTACACCGCCAATCGATGTACTTCCTTCGTTATCCCGTCTAAAGGACAAGGGTATCGGTGAAGGTAAGACTCGTAAGGATCATGCGGACGTACTCAACCAGCTCTTTGCTATCTACGCAAGAGGTAAGGAGTGTAAAGAGCTCATGGCTATCCTCGGAGAAGCTGCGCTCAGCGACGTTGATAAGCTATATGCGAAGTTTGCTGATGAATTTGAGAACAAGTATGTATCCCAGGGATACGAGAAGGATAGATCCATTGAGGAAACACTAGATGTTGGCTGGGAGCTTCTCAGAACGATGCCTAGATCAGAGCTCAAACGTGTAAAGAAAGAGTACCTCGATGAATTTTATGACAAGAAGTAGCTCAGTAAGAAAGGGATGATCTTATGGCAAGACTAAATGTTAACCCAACGAGAATGGTCATGTCTAAGCTTAAAGGGCAACTCAAGGTGGCTATCAAGGGTCACAAGCTCATGAAGGATAAGAGAGATGAGCTTATGCGAATCTTTTTAGATCTCGCTAGAGAGATTAAAGCACTTCGTGAAGAGGTGGAGCCAATGCTTGAAGAGGTGTATGGAAGCTTTTCAGTAGCGCGTGCCGTAATGACACCAGAGATGCTAGAGGAAGCTCTAATGTATCCTAAGCAGAGTGTGAAACTCGTTGCAGAAGAGAAAAATGTAATGAGCATCGATGTTCCATCCTTTGATTTTGAGCAGGAGAACACGCAGACAGGAAGCGTGTACCCTTATGGATTTGCGACCACATCAGGTGAACTCGATAAGTCTATTGAGAAGCTCTCCGTTCTTTTCCCTAAGCTGCTTCAGCTTGCTGGAATGGAGAAGGAGGCTATGCTCATAGCTGACGAAATCGAGAAGACCAGAAGACGTGTTAATGCTCTCGAGTATGTCAAGATACCGAACTACAAGGAGACCATCAAGTATATCAAGATGAAGCTTGATGAGAACGAGAGAGGTAACCAGACAAGACTCATGAAGGTTAAGGACATGATGCTGAAAGAGAATATCGAACAGCAGCGTGAAAAGGATGCTGAGATGCTCGCCCAAATGGCAGAGTAAGAGCTTGGGCATATCAATCTAATAAGAAACTAGCGAGATGTAGACTATCTGCATCTCGCTTTTTTAGTGGTAATTAATTATTTTAGCTATCAAGGTACGGAGAACTACGTGCTAAGAATGTACATTATTTGTACAAGAGAATACGTTGACATATGATATTAAAGTGATATCATAACCATATAAATAGCACAGCAATTATGACGATGACAGAGTATCAGCCCACAATCGTTCTTATGGTAAGAGCGATAAATGCGGCGAAGGAACCTGTGTGTGATTACATAAAAGTGCCAGATACCATACCCATGAAAGGAGGATGAAATGAAAAAGGTTATAACTTATATAAAAAATCATATCCCTCTGAGGCAGGTTATTCCATTAATTTTGCTAACGATAATGTTCAGATTAGCTATAGGAGGATTATATGAACTTTTTGTTGAATCTTATATGGATACGTATGGCAATGAGAGTAAAAATGCATATGTATCGGGCTTAGACATAGTCCTCGCGGGATTTGGTATATTCATGTGTTTATACGCGATAGTTGTCTATATCGTTGAGAGGCGAAGTCATCTGCCATTTTGGTATGGGAGATGTCAGAGCGCGGGATCTAATGCCAATGCAGTTTTTGAAGCAGCCATTGGAACATCGCTCTTACGTCTTTCGCCAGCTGTAACTGCAGTCATTGCGATGATATTCATTATTATATTTACAATAGTAAGCAATATTACGACTAAGCATAGAGAAGAAATAAAACAAAGGTATGTAGGTCATATTGGAAGAACAGTAGACGATTTGAAGCTTAAAGGTAAAGTGGATTTTGGCGGCGAGGTGTTACATGCTCTCGGTAGAGAGGTTATTCCTAAAGATACAGAAGTTAAAGCTGTAGACATTGATGGATATAATATCGTAGTAGAGAGACTTATAAAAGAATAACAATAAAAGAGCTACGAAGTTAACTTCGTAACTCTTGCTTTTGCATGTTGTGAAGATAGCTTGAACTTAGTTTTATAAAATTGTAAATTTAGCTGAGTACGGAAATATCTATTCCTTCTCTACCTTCGAGAAATTTCTTGATGAGTGAAAGTGCTATTTTTACTCCGCCCTCGCTGACAGACTCAATATTAAGCGGCATCACAGGGTCGTGAAGTGACTTCCTAAGCAGGAACCAACCATCATGACCATCAAGGCTATAGTTAATCCGTACTCCTTCGTAGTTAGGAAGCTCGAGCGATAGACCTTCATTCTGCTCAACCCAAGCTTTCATGTCCTCGAGGATTTTATCTCCAACTTCACCAAAGTTATCTGTAGTCAGATTAAATCTAATCTCTACTGATTCAGCAGGCTCGGCGAGGGTTGCAATCATGTGCTCAATGCCTTTACCTTCCTTTTTGAGGTTAGCCGCATTGATGATAGTTTGAACAGCAAGGAAGGCACCGTCATCTAGATAATAGTTATCCGAGTAAGCTGCATGGCCCGAAGTCTCGATAGCGAGGAATGCATTTTCGCCTTCCTTTGATAGTTCAATAGCCTTATTTATAACGTTTTTGTAGCCTCTCTTGTATCTGAGGTGCTTTAAACCGAGCTTATCTTCGAGAAATGTGTGCAGTTCATTTGAAGTGATGCTGTCCGTAACGACTGTACCACCTGGATAATCATCTGCACCGATTGCTGCTGCGAGAGCAACGATGGCATTTCTGCTGATAGGCTTTCCCTCTGATGTTACAGCAGCACTTCTGTCAACGTCAGTATCAAATATGATTCCGAGGTCAGCGCCTGTCTCGCGCACCTGTTTGCAAATCGACTCCATAGCATCCTTGTTCTCAGGGTTTGGCTGGTGGTTAGGGAAAGTACCATCAGGATCAAGGAACTGACTGCCACTGATATCCGCACCAAGAGGGGCGAGGACGTTAGTAGCAAAGAAGCCGCCAGCACCATTTCCAGCATCTACAACAATTTTCATGTTGCTTAAATCACCACCAACTCCCGTGCTAATCATCGAACGGAGGTGAGCAGCATACATCTGCATTAGGTTCACGCTCTCAGCCTTGTATTCGAAGGGAAGTATATGTGCGCTTGCCGCGTATTCGAGCACCTCCTTGATATCTGCTTTGTTGAGTCCGCCTTCAGCGGTAAAGAATTTGAAACCATTTCTGTTAAATGGCAGATGACTCGCCGTAACCATTATTGCTCCATCAAATTCGTAGAACGGCATAACTGTCGACATGTACATAGCCGGGGTGGAAGCTAGACCTGCATCGCTTACTTGAACACCTAGATATGCCATGCCAGACATGAGTGCATCAGCTAGGTCTGGACCAGTGATGCGAGGATCTCTTCCTACGCATATCTTGAGGTCGAATGAGTTCTTCCCTACCTTGAAGCCTAACCAGTGTGCAAATGCCGCACCAATTGCAAGTGCATTGTACCTTGTCAGGTTTACATCCTCACCTTCAACTCCGTTCATAGCGATTCCTCGAATGTCGCTACCGTTTTGAAGCTTTAAAATTTCTTTGCCCATTTTCTACTCTCCATATATAAATGTATTAAGTACGCTATGACGTAAATCACAGAACCGTCAAAATCATCGCTTGCAAATTGCTATAATAAACTTGCGCTGATATCATTATACAGAATAATGTGATGAAAATGTTATGATACTTGTTAATAATACAGTTCGTTTCATGATATTGAGTTCAATATTTTGCAATGATATAATTTAGTTTCATGAGGTGTGTTCATAAGATTTAATACAGAAGGGGATATGATTATGATAAGTGATAAATATAAAGGCATTGAAATAAAGGCATTGAAGCAAGTGACCACGTGCCTTAAACTCGTGAGTTAGAAGCAAAAGAAACTTATAAGATAACGGTGGCTAAGAAAAGTAAAATGGATAAGAAGGAAAATATGAGCAAAAAGACCAACAAGAGTGGCAAGAGAAATAGTGCGATGGACTGGGCATTTAGGGTAATCATATTCTGCTTGGTCTGTGTGATTGTGGTAAGTGGATACAAAGTCGGAACGGCACTTTATAAATACTACCATTCGAGAAGTGGATTTAAGCAAGTTGCAAAGGAAGCAAAAGTGGATCCTAATCAATTCACGGGTGTTGTAGATTTTGATGCACTTAAGAAATTGAATCCTGATGTAGTTGGATGGATTTACCAGAAAGATACCATAATCAACTATCCAATAATGCGCGGAAAAGATAATGACCAGTACTTACACTCTGACATTAACAAGAAGTATAGCGTTTCCGGTTCGATTTTTATGGATTATAGGAACAGTGCTGATTTCTCTGATTTCAATACGATTATTTACGGGCATCATATGCATGATGGCAGCATGTTCAAATCGCTAAGAGGTTACACAAAAGAGACGGACTACTACAAGGATCATAAGACTTTTGAACTTATTACACCTGATAAAAAGTATCATCTGCAAATAATTTCGTCATATATTACTCCGGCTACGAGTGATGCGTACAAGTATTCGTTTAATAATCAAGCAGATAAACAAGCATTTATTAACTATGCAATAAAGAATTCTAAAATTAGTACAGGCATTACTGCGACAACGAATGACAAGATTATTACACTCAGCACTTGTGCATATGACTATGATGAAGCTAGGTATGTTGTAGTGTGCAAGGCAATACCTTGGACTAAGGAAGAAATCAAGGCGGGTAAGAAACTGCAGGCGAAGCTTGATAAGCAGAAATAATATTTAACTCCATCGTGGAATAAGAGAATAAATATCTATTTACAATAATCATAAATTAAAAGACGCTTAACAGAACTGAAATCAATGGCCTTCGAGATTGCCAATGACATGATTCACGATTAGGCGTCTTTTTGTTTATATACTGTTGACTATGTCGAAATTTAATTTAAGACTAGTCTGTATCTATGTAGTAATTATTTTGAATTTACATCTTATTCAATATAATATAAGTATAAATGATCTTTGCGTCTACTATCACTTTATAATAACTAACAGCAAAAATACGAGAGGCGTTAATATGAGTATCGATAAAACAAAGATTCGCGATGAACTGCTGCCCGATATACGGAGTTACGCAGATAACACACCGCTTGCAGATGAGAATACTTTAGATTGTAGTCTAGGCATAAATCCCTACGGATTTCCTGATGTAGTTGTGGATATTGTCCATAATTTTGACGTAAACAGACTTTATCAATACCCGCATAGCAAAGAAGCGCAGGAAGCTGTCGTCAAGTACTGGCAAGACTATGCTTTCATTGAGCCGGAAAATGTTGTTATGACCGACGGAAGTGTTTCGGCATTAAATCTTCTAGTAAATGTTTTTGCAAAACCCGATGCTGAAGCAGTCATGTTTATGCCGACATTTACCGACATGGTAGAGTACTCGCGGATAATGGGCGTGAAAGTGCACGGGATAGCTATGAGCGATGAGAATAATTTTAAAGAAGATGTGGATAGATTGGTTGCTGCGATAGATAGCAATACTTCGTTCGTATACATTGATAATCCCAACAATCCGACAGGGCAGTTTCTGTCCAATGATGAACTCGAGCGCATAGTTAGTAAGTGCGAGGAGATGAAAGTGTATGCAATAATAGATGAAGCTTATGCAGACTTTATTCCGCGTGAAGAATCGGCGGTAATGCTAGGACCAAAATATAATCACATGATCAGTGTTCGCACTTTCTCCAAAGGGTTCGGACTCGCAGGGGCGAGAGCGGGCTATATTATCACCAACAAAGAACTTGTCAAATACATCAAGAAGGTTAGCAATCCTTACATGATGAATGAAATGAGTCGTGCTATAACAGCTGCAATCCTCAATTACGACGTCCAACCTGTTGAGCACGGAACGGACTTTGCCATTATCAAAGGTGCACTTCGTGATGCTTGCGGAAGTAAAATAATAATGGCTGAAACAGATGACAGAGTGCCTATTTGTCTATTAAGATATATAGATGAAGGGGTGGATCTACAGAAGCTTCTAATGAAAGAGAATATCTTGACGTGCAGTGGCAGCGAGTTCGAGCCGCTCGGTAAGAACTGTGTCAGGTTGCGTGTTCCAACGTTAAAAGATGCAGGTAGGCTAATCAAAGCAATTAGGAATATAGTTAGTGCGTGAAATGCGTTCTGTGAGCGATGATTAAGAACCGAATGAAACTATGTGCATGGAGAGGGGGCGAAAATAATGATTAAGGACTTAATTAAGAAAAACAGAAGTGTCAGAGGTTACGATGTTTCAAGAGAAGTAACTACCGAAGAACTCCGTGAGATGGTTGACTGTGCCAGACTATCTGCGTCAAGTGTTAATATGCAGCCACTTAAATATGTGACTGTAAACACTCCAGAAGGAAGAGACAAAATCATCGGGCTGATATCATTCGCTGCAAAATTGTCGGAACTTCATCTCCCCTTCTCGGGTACCGAACCGATGGCATACATAGTTATCTGTCAGGATAAAAACATCAGTAAGAGTGAGACAGGGTATCTCTCAGATGCGGGAATCGCCGCTCAATCCATAACTTTAGCGGCTGTAGAGAGGGGGCTCGGAGCCTGCATGTTAGGATACTTTTCGTCAAAAGAAATGGCTAAAGCCCTAAGACTGACTGAAAATCTTAGACCTCTACTTGTGATAGCATTAGGCAAATCAATCGAAGATATCAGGATAGTTGAGATTGAAGAAGGTGAATCAACTGATTATTATCGTGATGAAAACGGGGTGCACTATGTCCCTAAACGAAAGCTGGATGATGTGATAGTTGAGTGGGAGCAAGGCTGAGATACGCTCCGCGTAGCGACGAGCAAGCTGTTGGTAGCCCCTCAGCAAGGGTCAGGAGACAAGAGCGAGTGAGAACTATCCAGTGAAGACAAGCCTTGCGAAGTCTGAACTGTAGGTAGTGCCTCCGCAACAATCAAGAGACGAAAGCTAGTTAAAGTACGAAGTTTGAGTCCTTGAGTGACTGTGCATTAAAGCACGAAGCTTAAGTCCCTGAGCTACTGCGAGTGGGAGTAGCATGTTTCGGGGAATGGCTTGATTTGTAATTTTATGACAAGCTGTTGAACCAGAGCAACACATGAATATGAAGGTGTGTGGTTCGGGTTTAGTTATGTAATCTGACTGAGTAATCTATGAGTTATAGGTAGACCCCCTACTTGAGTAATGCAATAAACCTCTGTTATAAAGAAAAAATAAAGGATATAAGCAATGAAAATAGTTATTCTGGGAAATGGATTTGATCTTGCAAGCGAATTACCTACTAAATATGAAGATTATTTCAATTGTTATGAAAATGAAAACAAAAATCAACTTGAACAAATAGAGGATTTTTTTTATTGCAGTTGCCCATCTATATTGCGGGAAAAACAAGAAAGTTATTGTCTAAATGAAGATGAAAAAAATATAGAAATAACGGTTGAAAAAATATTTGAATATGATATTAGTAAGATATTACAGTCGTGTATTAATAACAGTATTTCAATATGGGATTTATATTTCTGGAACTCAAGAAAAAATACCGAGTATACTAATTGGGCAGATGTTGAAGGAAATATATCAAATGTAGTAAACAATATAGAAATATTTACATTCATATCTAACTTTGATGATATATGCCAATATAAACTTAATGATATATATGAAGGATATTGTAACTTCATATCGAATACCGTTGTTAGAAAAGGACGAAAATCGTACAGCCAGTCAACGGAAGAATATCTAAAAAGTATTTATAACGATATAGACGGGAATAATAGATTCAAGTTATTATGTACTGCATTACTTTGCACAAGGTATAAGTCAGATAATGATGAAGCTTATTTACATATTATCAAGAAAGAACTTGAATTATTTGAGGATAATTTCAAAAAATATATGACAGATGTAATAAAAAACATAATTAACGGAAACGATAAAAATAAAGGTATTTATAGAGATAATCTTTTTGCAGTAACAAAAAAATTGAATACAGATATTTATATTTTGAACTTTAATTATACGGAGTTTTCTGGGGAACAAAGCAAGGATAAGGAGCACATAAGAATACAACGTAAATATAATAAAATAAAAATAAAACAAAATAATGTACATGGCACATACTACAGTAAGATTATTTTTGGAATTGATCAGACAAACATTAGTAATGAAAATTTTTTTCAATTCACTAAGACATACAGAAAAATGGAGTTAGACAATGAAATACCAGCAGTAAAATTACCAGACAGGTATACAAAAATTGTAGATGAAATTATATTTTTTGGCCACTCCTTATCAGAAGCGGATTATTCCTATTTTCACAGTGTTTTCGATTATTATGATATATATGGCTCAAATATAAAATTAGTTTTTAAATATAGTACTGGTCGAAGCAAAAATGAATATGTAAAAAAAATAATGAAATTACTTAAATTTTATGGTGAAAAAATGTTCGATAAATCTAGAGGAGATAATTTAGTTCATAAACTTATTTTGGAGAACCGCTTATCTATAGAAGATGTTGAACTTGAAAAGATAAATAGACCGTCTTAGAAATAGAATTCAAATTTTAGTTTCATAAATTATAAAGAAGATTAAAATGAAATAAACAAAAAATGATGTTAAAAAATACTGCTTACAAATATTGAGCGTGGATTGATGTCATTGATTAGTTTAATAATCTTAGTCTCAATGGATTCAATTTCAGAAACACATTGGCGATACAAAGATAATAAGCTGTTAAGTTGGATGAGAAATATTTCATTAGATTCAACAACAGTATTACTTGCTAATTCCTTAAGCTTCATAAACTTTTGGATAGAAAACTTTCCACGAGATAATTTACGAAGATTCTCATAAGAAGCAGAATTCATATGAGACGTTTTCTCTGAAGTGCTATAGTTTTCAAGCAGATAAAGTGTAGCAGCACCTAATCTGTTATTGAAAAAAGGCTTAAATTCAGGGAATGTAACATCGAGGACGTTAGTTATATTAACTAGATAGAAAGAACCTTGCCTAACAAGGCTGTCACGAAGTCTTATTAATGATTTTATTGAATTGGTATGGTAAAATCTAGTTGTATGGGGTTTGAACTCTGCCGTGCTTAAACAGCGAGCAATAGAGTAGCAATCAATTGCATCCGTCTTGATTTTTTTGAGAGATTGAGACTTGTTGAACTTCGCTAGAAGTACAGGATTGAATTCCATGAAAACGCAGTGGTTTTTTTCAAGGAATAACTTCAGATTCAGAGCATAGTGTGCTGCAGCTTCAAACCCTATTTTTATACCTTGTGAATCTGGAAGAGAATGAAGTGTATCTAAGAACACGGAAAAGCCTTCAGCGTTATTTTTGAAACTAAAAGGCTTTCGAATGATTTCACCATCACTATCAATGATGCAACAATCATGCTTGTACTTGGAGATGTCGATTCCGACAAGAAACATAGTGAAAAGCTCCTTTGTAAAAATCTAAGCACTGCTGTTTTTCCACAGAGTTTTCGTCTATGTGAACACGTGAATAGAAACATCTAAGCGTTGATAAACTAATTAGCAATATAGACGAAAAACTGTGGTTTGGGTCACCTTAGAACAGTCAAAGCCGTATAAAAATAGAAACAAATCCACAGTGCTTCGTAAAATATTATATAGGATAGATCAAATCACCGAGAACACTCGGAGAAAGGAAAAATCCAGACCTATATCTGGTAACTGGATTATATGTGGATATATGGCAACTACAATAGAGGTAAATAAAAGTAGTATTAAAGAGTTATTGATGACAGGAACAAAAGAAAAGTTCTTGATACCTGAATACCAAAGACCTTATGCTTGGACTGATGATCAAGTTCTAACACTCTTTGAAGATTTAGTGGAATACACAAATAATCAAAATGAATCATCATATTTTTTAGGTTGTATTGTTTCTTTTAGCAATGAAAATAAGGAGCAAGAAATAATAGATGGACAGCAACGAATAACTACTTTATTTTTGCTATTGAGAGCAATTCATAGAAAACTTCAAAAAATGAGTGATAGTAAGGAAAAGGATAATTTTATTAGACAGATTGAACCATCAATCTGGAAAATAGATGAATTAACTAGCGTTGCGGACTACAGTTCAGTTCTTATTGAGTCAAAAGTATTGGAAGTAGAATATAATCAAATCTTGGAAAACATTTTAAAAACTGGAGAAGCTGAGGATAAAAGCAAGGATAGATATTCTCTAAATTACAATTTACTAATAAAATTATTAGATAAATATGCAAATAATGAACCTTTAAATTTCTATAGATTCACAAATAATGTATTAAATAAGACAATTGTATTACCAATTAAAGCTGACACTCAAGAAACTGCATTAACAATATTCTCTACTTTAAATGACAGAGGGCTACCTTTATCAGATGCTGATATTTTTAAAGCCAAAATATATAATAAACTTGATGAAGAAAATAAAGCGAATTTTGTGGAAGAATGGAAAAACCTTACATTAAGATCAGAAACCGCAGCCGAAAGTATTCAAAAGTTGTTTTACTATTACATGTTTTATTTGAGGGCTATGGACAATGATAAAAAAACAACTACACCTGGACTTAGAAAATATTTTGCAGAAGATAGCTTTTCTAGACTTTTTGAGGACAATCTGGTACAAAATCTAAGAGATATTTTAGAATTTTGGGAGGTTGTTAATTGCAGAGAAGCAAACGAATCAAAATGGACAACTAATTTTTCTATATTGAGTATTTTGGACATTCTTAGTTCATACCCAAATGAATTCTGGAAATACCCGGTAATTATTTACTATTTAGAAAATAAGGATAGTGAAAAATTTGAAGAATTATTTTTGACATTTTTAAGAAAATTATTTGTAAATTTGTTTAAAGTGTATCTAGTATCGCCAACAATTAACTCAGTTAAAACAAGTATTTTGAATTTAAATTCGTCTATTTTACATGATGAAGTGTTTAAATTTGAATTTAGGAATGTAACAGAAGATGAGTTGAAAAATGGTATAAAACATTTGCATAGAAATGCTGTTAGAATGTTATTAAAACTACTTGCTTATAATACAGAAGAACAAAATGAATTATTACCTTATAATTGGGAAATTGAACATATATTACCGTTAAAATGGCAGCCAAGTTATTTTAACTCAAATGAGGATGAAGTAAATGAATTAATAGAGACTATAGGTAATAAGATTCCTTTTGAGAAGAGATTAAACATTATTGCTAGTAATGGATACTTTTCAAAAAAACAAGAACAGTATGCAAAATCTAATATAGCGATTGCAAAGGCAATGAGTAATAGTAATATTAATGATTGGAAATTAGAAGAAATCAGGGAACGCAACATAAGAATAATTGATGAAGTGATTGATACATTTAATTCATGGGATAGTAGTGTAAGCGATAATAATGTATTATCAAATGAGGAAATAGAGGCTATCAAGTTGATTAAAAACAAAGGTTTGGAAAAATATCTATAGTTCAATTTATTTGGTACTATAAATTGAGTACTGGAACTGGGGCTGGGACGGGTAAAAAAATCCAAAAACGAGCTTAAATTAAGCAAATTTCCCAGCACTCAACAAACGCAAAGCCTTTATTTTGAACTGTTTTGGGTGAAGTGAACAGTAGAAAAAGAAGAGTGGGAATAGTTAAAAATAGGCTGTAAACCCTTATAAATAGCGGTTTTGCAAGTGGTATGCATTGCAAAATGCTTGCATATTTTAGAAATACATCACTTGAAGAATAATTTTCAAGGAATACAAAAAGCAACTGAGGATTTTAATCTTAGTTGCTTTTTTTCGCTGATAATGAATTCTAGGGCTATTACTACTTTGCTAAAGTGGTTCATTTAAATTTTTTTAATTTTCCATATAAATTTTTGGTTTTTCTACTCATAGAATCTTCATTTTTAATTAGTTCAGTTAACCACATTAAAGCTTGCTCAATATATCTTTTATCCTTATAAATATTCAAATATGAAAGTGCAAATTCAGCATACTTCTGTGCGTGGTAAACTTTTCGTTTATCACTTTGATAACATTCAGAAAGAATATCCATAGATTCTTCAAGAGATTTTTTAGCTGCCATTGTTTCTTTATCCTTGTTAGCTTCAAATAGTATGATTGCTCGAGCATTTTTTATGCTAAAATTATTTGGTTGCATATGAAGTGCTTTATCTATATCTGAAAAAGCTTCAGAAAATCTTTTTGTTTTTGCTTTGTATAATGCCCATTGTTGAAGTGTATAAGCATTTGGTGTATTTTTATAGATTTCCTCGTAAATTTCATCACCGTTTTTATTAAAAACATCAAAAAATAAATCTGCATCATAAGCACTTCTCCTAAAAACATGATTTTTAAAAATAAGACATGGATCCATTTCTTGGACAAATTTTTTAATGACTTTTCCATAATCATTTTTGAATTTAGATACTGCTATAATATGAGTATATTTTGTAAAGAGCGTTGAACGTAGTGAGAAATAATCTTGATTGTAAATTTCTTGGTCAATAGTTACATTTATTTCTGATAAATACGACTGTGCAATATCTATTTTATATTTTATTAAATCTACATCGGTGGTTCCAAAATAACGAATTAAAACGTCTGTTGTTAATGCTGATTTATTATAAACAAGGTATGCAGTTAACAAGATTAATTCAAATGCTTCCTTATTTTGCGTTTGCACTTTAGTTAAAGATTCCTCTATCTTATCTTGTGAAAGAACATTTTTGACATTGAGAGAGAGTAATTCCAAAATAGAGTATTTATCTTCATCTTTGGCTTTATATTTGAAATTTTTATTTCTTAAGTCCGTTGGGATATTTGAAAATATTCTTTGTGCCTCATTCCGGTCTATATCAAGCATATCAATCTTTTTAAAAGGAACTTTTTCTAGAATATGTTTGGAAGATTCATACATGAAATCATCACTTGTTGCTATTGTTTTTATATTCTTACACTCAGCTAATACTCTATAGGCATTCATATCTTCAGAGCAATTATCTATCAAAAGAAGATACTCATCATTGTTTCTTATGGCATTTTTACATATTAATTTAGCTTCTTCTTCATTTAAATTTTCCACAAAAAAAGTCGGTTTTTCTATTTTGCATGCCACTTGCATTAATGTGGTAGTTTTTCCACCCAACGGAATACCTACTACAATGACATTCTTATTTTTCAAAGAAGTTTCTATAATTGCATTGACGTTTTGTGTTAAATATGCTTTATCCGTTAGTACATAATACCAATGTGTCCTTCCTTGTTCATAAAAATCTTTAATTGGCAAACTTTCAACTTGATTTATGCTTGGAATTGAATACTTTTTCCAAAAATCGCTTGGTTTATGTGATGTTTTTTCAACTTCAGTCTTTGATAATTCGGTATCAATTTCTTTTAAAAGAGATTCTGTATCTCCGATTATAACATTACATCCCAAATCTTTAAAAAACTCTATCTCATCACTATCTGGCATTAACTGAATCCATATATCTTGTTTTCCTTTTTCTAAGACTCTATCAATTACGGCAGAAACGCTTCCATCGTGAAAACCATATCCCCAAAATATTGTCGGCTTACGCAACAAAGCACTTTCCGTCATTGAAAATAGACCTTTATTTTGATGATCAACATTGCATAACTCAAACTTTCCGAAATATAACTCAGACTCTGTATTCAAAATTTCTCCATGTAAAGGGATATATTCTATTGCAGAACCATCTTTTTTTACTGCACCATAATAAGAAATGTTATTTAAGTAATATCTATTACTTTTATCTATAATTGCATAAATTAGATTATCAATATTTGTGGTTATGATGCTTGAAATATTAAATTTGTCCAAAACGCAGTAAGATGAATTGAAATCATTAACTTTATATTTTTCTCGAAGAAATTCTTGAAATTGTTCTTTACAGTTCCTTTTTAAAATGGAAGAAAGTTTTTCGAGGTCTTTAGAATATTTTTTATCTATTTTAAAAGTTTCACATATTTCTTTACATAATTCATTGGCTATGGGAAGTCGGCGTCCTGTTGGAGATTCTAATACAGAAAAACCTGCTCCGATAAACAAATTTACTCCAGTTTTTAATTTTTCAAAAAATATATTTTTATTATCTATTGTTATCATGGTGTCTCCTTTATAACTTGTTATTTTAAATCACCTTGCTTCTGTAAATAAGCTGCCTATACAATGCTTTGCCTGTATTCAAAATTAGTAATAACAACTAAATCTGATATTAGCAATTATACTCAAACTTTGAGTTGTAGCAATATTTTTCGTATTTTTTCTATTGTATTTTTTTAATATGAAGATTTAAACATTGAATTGTTCCTTCGAAATTGTATCTATTTTAAGTTTATGCAATAAACGCCATTTAAAATTTTGTAGTGATAAGTTATTTATAGACTATTATAGTCATCTTTTTTGAGATTTGAAAAAGTCATATTAACATATTAATCCTTAATTCTAAATAAAATGTTTCTACATAAGTTCACATCTCTTTTCAAAACTTAACGGTCACATATGGTCAAGCCTCAATTTTATCCCTGAAATGGATTGATAATAAAGATTTGTCGTGTGAACCATCTGTTTTAGAAACATATTCTACAATAGATAAAATTAGCATTGATGGAGAAAAAAGGGAAGCTTGTAATACAAAGGACATACAATTACTTAATGAATATTTAAATGAAATATCTGTAGATAAGATGGGTAAAGTAATTAATTTTTTTGAAGATTATTATATTGCATTGAAATCCATGGAAAGTTGCTTAGCAAAAGATGGATATTTAATAATGACAGTAGGGAATCGAAGCGTAGATGCAATTATGCAACCGTTAGATAATATAACGATACTCTTACTTATTGTTTGTAGCTCAAGATAAGATGTAATTATTTTATCTATCTGTGCTTGCAATATGCTTGCAAAAAATCGGATAAACAGAAATAAACTGGATAATAAGGCTAGACCTGATAACAAAAATATTGATTTTATGCTATTTACACAAAAGGATATCAATGGACATATCGAGTGGGAGTAGCCCGAGCGGGTTTACGCTCGGCTGCGACTACCCAGCGAACCTGAGTCCTGCGATGATTCGTGATGACGTGTCTGATTCATGGTGCAGGGCGAGTTATAGGTAGCCCATCTGCAATGGTCAGTAGACGAGAACAAGTGCAGTAGCACGAAGTTCGAGTCACTGAGCTACTGCGAGTGGGGGTAGAGCAGATTTTCTCAAAAATGGCTTAAAATCAAGGCTTATAGCCTGTTAGAATGAGCGACTGGGACAAAATTGAGTAAAGATTTCAAAAAGAACAATCTCAGTAATTATTCAAAGTGGCTTTACAAATGAATACAAAAATTAGACCGTAGCTTAGTTGTTACGGTATTTTTGCGTTTATTTGAAAGTGGATGTTCTAAGCAAATATTTTTTAGGCAAATTGGGATTTACTGAGTACACCTTTTTACAAAGTTGTGTTGCATCCATAACAGAACGAGTAGCCTAAGTCAGATTGTAAAGAGAAGGAAGTAATTTGTTGGATACGAAAATACAGTACTTTCATAATTTAGCTCTTTAAAACCTATGTCGAAAATGTTTTTTATATAAAATAACTTCATAAAATTATAATTAGGGAGTGAAAATATGAAAGTCAGTTATAATGGATTGTGGAAAGTTTTAATAGATAAAAATATGAACAAAAAAGAATTGGCGAATGCTTGTGAATTATCTCCTGCAACTATATCTAAAATGGGCAGAGGAGAGTTTATCAGTATGGATGGTTTATATCGTATCGGAACCAAATTAGGTGTTGATTTTGGTGATATGGTTTCGATTATAGAGCCAAAGAAATAAAAAACTTGAGGTGGCAAAATGGAATCTCAAGTTTTAAAAGATGGAGGTATTTATGACAGAAGATAAAAATCTCGACATTGTTGATAATAGAGAAATACAGAATATGATTTATACGTTTAGAGGTAGGCAAGTAATTATAGATAGGGATTTAGCTTATCTTTATAATGTTGAAACTAAAGTGTTGAATCAAGCAGTAAAAAGATATTTAAATAGATTCCCAGAACATTTTCGTTTCCAATTAACAGAAGAATATGAAAACTTGAGGTCACAATTTGCGACCTCAAGTGAAGACAATGCTCATGGTGGCAGACGATATATGCCGTATGTTTTTACAGAGCAGGGCATTGCAATGCTTTAAGCCGTACTTAAAAGTGGTATTACGGTAGAGGTGAGTGTTAAAATTATGAATAATTTTGTGGAGATGAGAAGATTTTGATTTCCAATCGAGAGCTGTTTTCAAGATTATATAGGATAAATCAAATCACTGAGAATAATCGGAGAAAGGAAAATCCAGACCTATATCAGGTAACTGGATTATACGTGAAGATATGTTTGGTATTTGCATGATAATCTATCTGGTTCTTACAGTTGTGGCAGCAGTGGTGAATAGCCTCGGTTATAGGAAAAATAATGATATGAACCCGAGTGCGTTCTTGTTCTGCCTTGCCGCCGGCATCGTGTTTTTTGTCGGGTTTCTTAGTCTTGGAGACTCTTCTTCGAGCGGAAGCTATATCTATTATATAAACGGACAAAGAGCTGATGCGGGAAGCATCAATTTCAGCATGGGTCTGTTCTGCGGTTTTATGTCGATGGTTTTCTCGTGGTTTTTGTCTTGGGGGATTGGACATCTGTTTGGATATAGGAACAAACAGAAAAAAGACCAAAAACCCAGTGTTACAAAACTGATTCTATCGGTCTGGGGTGCATTTGTCGGCATAACCGGCATTCTGTATTCCGCTAATATAATAATAAATAATAATTTCAAATCATCTGCTATGATGAATGCCTATTTTATTTCTATTTTGATTTTTGTGATAATTCTTGCTCCAAGTATCCTAGGTGTCATTCGTTATATAAAGGGTAAAAGAAGTTACGATAAGCGGAAGGCGAATAGATAAAAACAGCGAGAAAAAACACAGCATACAGGTCAATATCACTATCATAACTTATAGAAATGTTATGCTGATTTTTCTTGACATTATACATATTAATTGATAATATAACGGTGTTATATAACAGTGTTACATGATGACGTAGTTTAACTACAGGAGCAATATGAATACTAAGCCTTTCACCACAGATGAAGTGCAAACCAAGCACAAGATTATAGAAGCTGCGATTTATGAATTCGAGCAGAACGGGTATCAGGGAGCATCTTTGCGCCAGATTGTTAGAAATGCAGGGGTGACTACAGGAGCATTTTATGGATATTATTCCAGTAAGGCGGAATTATTTGAGGACATAGTTGGAGAGCATTATAACGCCATGATGCAGCACTATATAGACGTTCAAGAATCGTTTGCCGGCAAAGAATTTGACGAACAGAAAGCGGATATGACCGATGTGTCCCGTGATTGTATGCATTGGATGCTAAATTATGCATATGATCATCTAAGAGAAGTAAGACTTATGCTCCTGAAATCAGAAGGAACAAGGTTTTCGGATTTTGTAGACCGATTAGTCGAGATTGAAATTGAATCTACTGAGAGATTCAAAGTGGATCTCCGAAGTGATGTTAAGGAACAGACTCAAGAACTTCTGGATATCGATTACAGATTCGAGCATATTATGGCGACAAGCATGTTTAATGCATTTCGTGAACTTATAATTCATGATATGACTTATTCAGAGGCTAAGGCACATCTTGAACTTATACGCAGATTTTATACTGCGGGATGGCAGGAGTTATTTGGTGATATTTTTTAAGCGGATATTTCTATACGAAGATACCGCTTTTTTTGAAAAACCGAGTTAGTATGGACTAACCGACGATTGGCTATTGGACTACGAACACCCATTTATCAATATATTCTATCATTTTTCAAACAATTTTAACTATCTAACGATAAGGAGGAAAACACATGAATGATTCTTCAGGACGTCAGGGCAGTAATGCACTTGCTATAATCAAACGATTTGCGAGTACACGAAAGAGTAAATACATTTTTTCCGTGATATTCGCTTTGCTGGGAGTAATTTGTTCGCTCATTCCATATTACCTGATGAGCTGCATTGTTGTTAAACTGCTAGATGGGGTTAGGGATTGGAATGCCTATGTAAACTACTTTATATTGATGATTATTATGTGGACCCTAAGGGCGTTGCTACATTCTGTGTCTACAGGATTTTCACATGCCGCAACCTTTGCTGTGCTCGGAGATATAAGAAAAGCACTCTGTTTCAAGCTTACCCGAATGCCACTGGGAGATGTTAAACGAATTCCGTCGGGTTCTCTAAAGAGTATTATAGTTGAGAGAGTAGATAGCCTTGAAACTACACTTGCGCACATTGTACCGGAATTTACCGCAAATCTCATTGCGCCGGTAGCAGTTCTTGTTTATATCTTTACCATTAATTGGAAACTGGGTATTGCAAGTATTATGACACTACCTGTGGCGGCTTTTTGCATGGGAATGATGACCAGAAACGCCGGAAGTCGCTGGGCAGATTGTGTGGAAAAGACAAAAATTCTCAACGATACGGCAGTTGAATATATCAACGGAATTGAGGTAATCAAGGCGTTTGGGAAGACGGATAGCTCCTATGAGAAATTCGAAAAGGCTGCACATGACGGTGCATACTGCTTTATCGATTGGATGAAAGCAACAATTCTGTTTTTTACAATCGGTATGGCTATAACACCTACGACTATTCTAACCATCATACCTGTTGGAGGGATTCTCTTCATGCACGGCTCAATCACGGCAGGAGAGCTTATCACGGTACTCATCCTCTCTGTGGGCATGCTGGCACCATTAATAACTGTTATGTCATATACAGATGATATGGCAAAGATAGAAATTGTTTTCGGCGAAGTTCAGGGAATCCTTGATCGCAAGGAGATGGAGCGACCTGAAGAGACAATCCGTCAACCTGAGGGAAATGATATTGTCATTAAAAACGTCAAGTTCTCATATGAAGAAGGCACCGAAATACTACATGGGGTTAATCTATCTATCAAAGAGGGTAGCGTAAATGCGCTTGTAGGTCCGTCAGGATCCGGTAAATCTACGATTGCCAGGCTTATTTCAGCATTGTGGGACGTAGATAGCGGTGAGATTACATTTGGCGGAGTTAATATCAAGGACATGAGCTGGGATGATTACAATACCAAGATTGCCTATGTAGCTCAGGACAATTATCTCTTCAATCGTTCAGTCATGGATAATATTCGTATGGGACGAAAGGGTGCAAGTGATGAAGATGTCATCGAAGCGGCAAAACGCTGCGGTTGCCACGACTTTATCATGAGGCTGGAAAAGGGGTATGACACTATAGTCGGCGATGCCGGCGGACATCTTTCCGGTGGTGAGAGGCAGCGTATCTCTATAGCAAGAGCTATGCTAAAGGGCGCACCGATTGTTATTCTTGATGAAGCTACGGCTTACACGGATCCGGAGAGTGAAGCGGTTATACAGCGTTCAATTGCCAGTATGATTAAGGGGAAAACTCTTATCGTCATAGCACATAGACTATCTACCATAGTTGATGCAGATCAAATAATCGTGGTGGATGATGGACATATTGATGATATCGGAACTCACGAGCAACTCCTCGAGAAAAAAGGGCTTTATAACAAAATGTGGATTGCTCACGTATCGGCAAGAGATACTGTAGATGGAGGTGAGGCTGATGTTTAAAATTCTGATGAAATTCTTCGAGTTCTCAGGAACTGAAAATAAAAAAAGGTATTATGAATCTATAGTTCTCGGCATAATTGAGGCTATTGGTCAAGCTATGAAGATTCCTGCAATCTATATACTAGTAAAAGATATAGTTCGCGGTGATGTGACTTATAAGACAATCTTACTGTCTCTTGCAGTTTTGATTGGAGGAATGGTGGTTCAATGCATTGTATCTCGAAGAAGCAAGATGCTGCAGACAATTGCAGGGTATACGACCTGCGCCGGAAAGAGAATAGAGATAGCCGAACATCTTCGTTATGTACCAATGGGTTATTTTAACGAAACCTCGCTTGGAAATATCACAAGTATAACTACTAATACTATGGAGCTGCTGGCCGATATTGCAACACGTGTTGTAATGCTGACGCTGGGAGGCACACTTGAGTCATGCTTAATCACAGTGTTGCTGCTGATATTCGATCTTAGAATTGGAGCTGTGGCTCTTGTCGGATTACTGATATTCTTTGTGACTAATTCTTTACTGCAGCGACATTCAGTTGATGTGTCGAAGCAAAAGCTTGACACGGATACTGCGATGATCGGTGAAATTCTTGAGTTTATACAGGGTATTGCAGAAGCAAAGAATTTTAAGCTTATCGGAGAGAATAATAAAAAGCTTGACAATTGTATTGATGATGCGTCAAGAGCAAGCATTCGCATGGAGTTCAAAATTGTTCCGTTCACTACTCTGCAGAGCTGGATTATTAAAATGACGGGAGTCACAATGTGCATGCTCTCGTTACGATTCTACTTTGCGGGAACTATGGATCTTGAAACTACTATAGTTATGATGATTGCATCCTTCTTGATGTATGCGGCGCTTGATTCTGCCGGTAACTTTTCGGCTCTTCTTCGTGCAGTTGATATCTCCGTTGATAAAGCAAAATCAGTATTGGCTATTGAGAATATGGATATTGATGGAGAGTATATTGAGACTGAAACACAGAATATTGAGATGGATCACGTAGATTTTGCGTATGACACCAGAAAGGTTATCGATGATATAAGTCTTTCAATTCCGGAGAAAACCACGGCGGCCTTTGTCGGTCCATCTGGAAGCGGTAAGACTACGATTTGTCATCTTATAGCAAGATTTTGGGATGTGCAGTCAGGGCAGGTCAAACTGGATAATAGAGATGTTCGCATGTATAATATGAACTCTCTGATGGAAAACTTCAGTTTTGTGTTCCAGTCTGTATATCTATTCCATGATACGATTGCCAACAATATTAGATTCGGTCAACCTGAAGCTTCGATGGATATGGTCATAGATGCAGCTAAGAGGGCTTGCTGTCATGACTTTATAAGCGAGCTTCCAGATGGATATGATACAGTTCTTGGGGAGGCTGGTGCCAGCCTTTCAGGTGGTCAAAAGCAGCGTATATCCATTGCTCGTGCTATTATGAAAGATGCGCCAATTATTATACTTGATGAGGCTACGGCTAATGTCGATCCCGAGAACGAGCGTGAACTCATGCTTGCGATTAAGGAGCTTACCAAAGAGAAGACTATATTGATGATTGCACATAGACTCAAAACTGTGCGTAATGCTGATAGGATATATGTCATCGATAAAGGCAAAATCGCACAGCAGGGCACTCATGAGGACCTGATGAAGGATAAAGGGATTTATAGGGATTTTGTGTCAGCTCGCTCTGAAGCGATTGGTTGGAAACTTTAATAAGAAACATGTACAATAAAGCCGTAATTAAAGCTGAAGTGTGTCACATTATCACGAATAATACAATCGGAGTACCCTTATGAAAAGGAAAAGTTTGGTTTTCGTATTTAATTATGGCTTATGTTTCTTTCTCTGTTTTTCTGTATTTGTTTCAGGTTGTGCAGTAAAATCATCAAGAGAATATGGAGTTTTTCTAGGTATCAATAGCGAACAGAAAGAACGGCTGCGTGACTATCGGATTGTAGTAATCGAACCATCTGAATTTAATGCCGATCAGATAAGTAAGCTTCGCAAATCGGGGAAAAAGGTATATGGATACCTCAATATTGGTGCCATTGAGAAATATCGTCCCTATTATAATCGTTTCAAAGATAGAACGCTCGATTCCTATAAGGAATGGCCTAATGAACGATGGATGGATGTATCTGATTCGGAATGGCAGAGATTTGTTGTCGATGAGCTCGGTAAAAAGTATTCTGAGATGGGGCTGGACGGTCTTTTTGTAGATAATGCTGATGTTTATCATCACTATCATACTGACAGCACATTTCAAGGGCTTTGTTCAATTCTGAAAGGGCTTAAGTCATATAAATTTTCAATCCTTATAAATGGTGGGGATGTTTTTGTATCGCAATGTATAGATGAAAAATTATCCCACGCTCTGTTTAATGGCGTTAATCAAGAGACTGTATTCACAGATATAGATTTTGAAAGAAAGAGTTACGGTAGGCAATCGAAGAAAGAAACTCGCTATTTTAAAGAATATCTTTCGAGAGTTAAGAAAAACGGTTTATCAGTATATCTATTAGAGTACGGAGCGGATGCTTCTCTTACAAAAGAAATTAACGATTATTGTAAGAGAAACGGTTTTTGTTGGTACAATGCAAAAAATCTAGAACTTAGATAGTTTATATGTAAATAACAAAATTAATGGATATTAAACGGGTGTATAGTTTTTCTATACACCCGTTTTCTAAAAAAATACTACAAAATGTTTAGCAAACAAGCTTATATAGCACGTCCACTAGAGTCAAATAGAGGAAGTTTTTCAAGAAAAATTATATCGTCCCTATCAGCAGCTTCTCCTTCTGCAAGGACAGACATTTGACCGACAATATTTCCGCCGACTGCTTTTACCAGCTTGCTAAGTGCAGTTAACGATTCACCAGTGCTAATTACATCATCGACAACGAGAATTCTCTTGTTCTCCATAACCTCGCGCTCTGTACGTCCTACACATAGAGTTTGCATGTGGTCTGTGGTGATAGAATCAACACTTACAGTGATTAAGTCATCCATGTAAATCTTAGGACCCTTACGAGCTACGATATATGGCTTATTTCCTGCTTGGCGAGCCATTTCATAAGCCAGCGGAATTCCTTTTGACTCAGCAGTGATGATAACATCAAACTCTGGTGCCTTCTTAAGAAGCTCTCTTGCACACGCTACAGTAACCTCAACGTCATTGAACATAATGAAAGCTGCGATATATAAGTCATCTGAAACTTTACACAGGGGAAGATGCCTCTCTAGTCCTGCAACATTCAGTAAGTAATCCATTTGTCGACCTCCGTGTCTTGATATCTATACCTATTAACTGTTAGGCATAGAAGTCTTTGATTAAATTATTATAGCACCGCTCACGATAGGCTTGCAAACATTGCAATATAACGCAAAAAATGATAAAATCTCATGATACAAATTGATAGTATAATTGATAGGTATGTGCACTTTTCAGAGCATATATAAAGAACATGGGCTATTAGATATGAATAAAAAGAAATATGAAAATCAACTATACGATGTTAACTATGTGGAGACACTCAAAGAGCTTGTAGATACATCCGCTCAGAAATTTCCGGATAGAGCAGCATATATGTATAAGGACGACCATAAGGAGCCGTTCAAATCGATGACTTATGCCGAGTTCAAGGAAGAACAGGATGCTATTGGGACAGCCCTAGTTGCAAGGGGATTCAAGGGTAGCAAAGTAGCAGTAATTGGTGACAACTCGCATAGATGGGCACTATCATATTACTCTGTCGTTTGTGGTGTAGGAGTAATCGTACCTATAGATAGAAACCTTGAAAAGGGTGAGATTACCAATTTACTGCAGCGTGCCGATGTTGAAGCGATATTCGCTTCGACGAAGCTTGCTGGCGTGATAGTATCATTACTAGAAGACCTACCTCTAGTTAAAAAAGTTATCATCATGGCCGCACCTGGAGATGACATTGATGAATTTCTCGTAGATGAGAGATTCATGACTATGGAGCAACTCGTTGCAGAAGGAAAGGAGCTTATCGCTCAAGGCAACCGCAAATATGTAGATGCTGAGATTCACGCAGAAGATCTATCGACAATCCTGTTTACATCAGGAACGACTGGATTAGCGAAAGGTGTAATGCTTTCGCATCGAAATCTCTCTCAGAATGTATTCAATATGTCAAAATACGTACAAATCCCAGATGGAGGCAGAGTACTCGATGTGCTTCCGATGCACCATGTGTACGAGATGACATGCACTGTCATGACGAGTTTTTATCAGGGGGCAACTGTCGTGATTTGTGAAGGGCTGAAATATATACAGCAGAATTTTGTAGAGGCTGAATGCAACATTATGCTCGGAGTTCCGCTGATTTTCGAAAATATATATAGAAAGATTTGGACAAAAGCGGAGAAAAGTGGAAATGCCGATAAGCTGAGGCGAGCAATTAACATGTCTATGAAACTTGATCTTAGGAATAAAAAAATGGTTACCAAAAGGCTCTTCAAAGCAGTTCAAGACATATTTGGCGAAAGCTTATATATCCTCATAGCTGGAGGCGCAGCTATTGATCCAAATGTAATTTCTGAATTTGAAGCTATGGGAATCCCTATGATGCAAGGATACGGTATGACCGAAAACTCGCCTATCATTGCGGTAAATCAAGACAGATACGGAAAGGCTGCCTCAGTGGGCAAGCCGATGCCTGGTACAGAGGTACGAATAGTAGATGATGATGAAAGCGGTATTGGGGAAGTAATCTGCAAGGGACCATCTGTGATGATGGGATATTACAAGGATGCTGAGAATACAGCCAAAACCATAAAGGATGGGTGGTTATATACTGGTGACTATGGATATCTGGACGAAGATGGATTCCTTTATATAACGGGACGCAAGAAAAACGTAATCGTAACTAAGGGTGGTAAAAATATTTTCCCAGAAGAGGTAGAGTATTACCTGTTACTCAGTGACTTTATAAGCGAAGTAATAGTCTACGGAAAGCACGAAGAGGTTAAGGGTGACCTGATTTGTACAGCAATCATGTATCCTGACTACACGGCTCTTGAAAATGCAGGCTGTGCGAGCGATGAAGAGAAGTATCGAAAGATTAAGGAAGCCGTTGATGAAGCGAATTCTAAGATGCCTCCTTTCAAGCGTGTAAAGAGAATCGAAATTCGCGAAGACGACTTTATCAAGACGACGACACTTAAGATTAAGAGATTCGAGGAAGAAAACTATGATTACAAATTCGATGACAGAGACTTCGAGAAGGGACGTAGATTCTAAAGTGGAAGATAATAGCGATATTAGAGAAGAATACCGTCAGATTAAGGCGAGAGAAATGGAAGATATGCAGGCTATTATGGATGCGATTAAAGAATCTAAAGATCCTGCGATTAAATATACATGGCGACGCCCGGTTACAGATATTAAGAATATACTGGAGACTAGTGCGGAGCTTTATGGAGATAAACCGTTATTCCTGCAGAAGTTCAACAAGGATGAACCCTTCCAAGAGATTTCTTATAGCAAGGTGCTAGCAGATGTAAATGCTCTCGGAACTGCACTTATCGAGCTTGGACTAAAGGGGAAACACATCGGTGTAATTGGCAAGAACTGCTATGAGTGGGCAGAAAGCTATCTAGCAGTAGTTGGTGGAACAGGTGTAGTCGTACCACTCGATAAGGAGCTCAACGAGGAAGAATTATCTCAGCTGACTACGAGTGGAGAGCTCTCAGCGGTCATCACCATGGATAAGCATTACGATATTTTTAAGCGAATAAAGGAAAGAGATGATAACGCCCTTGAGTTCGTGATAAATGCGGGAATGCATAGCCACGAGAATGCTGACAAGGGGTTACTATCATGGCATAAGCTTAGAGAACATGGGTACGAACTCGTAAAAGCCGGTGATAAAAGCTTTATAGATGCGGAAATAATAAACACCGATATGGCGATTATCCTTTTCACGTCTGGGACTACTGGAACCGCCAAGGGCGTAATGCTTAATAACAAGAATATCTGCTCTAATGTCATGGTAGCACAGACATATTTAAATATTGAGTTAGGAGATATATTCTTCTCCGTACTTCCGATACATCACACATACGAGTGCACATGCACTTTCATCGAGTCGATGTACTGCGGAGCTATGATGGCATTTTGCCAGGGGCTAAAATATATAGTCAAAGACCTACAAGAGGTAAAACCGCACCTGATGCTGGCGGTGCCCCTGATATACGAAAACTTCTACAGTAAGATTTCTAGACAGATTAAGAAGAGCGGCAAAGAGAAACAGCTTAAAGCTCTGATGAAGATAAATAGGATTACTAAACATGTTGGAATAGACGTGAGTAAACCTGCGACAAAGAAAATTACAGACCTTTTCGGTGGACGCATGAAGATGCTTATCGTCGGAGGTGCCGCGATCGATGGGGAGATTATGGACTTCTATAGAGACCTTGGCATCACAGCAGTTCAGGGCTATGGGCTGACGGAGACATCGCCGATGGTTTCGCTGAATCCAGAGGATCCAAAGCTCATCGATAATGCATCTGCAGGTCACCTACTTCCGTTTGTGGAGTGCATGATTGCAGATAAGGATTATGATGGAGTTGGAGAGATTTGCTTCCGCGGACCTAATATCATGATGGGATACTATAAGAATCAAGAGGGCACAGACGAGGTGATTAAGGACGGATGGTTCCACACCGGTGATCTTGGATATCTGAATGACAAGAATTACGTCTATATTACAGGACGCAAGAAGAATGTCATCATCACGGCTAATGGCAAGAACGTTTTCCCAGAAGAACTCGAGTTTTACCTGATGAAGAACGAGTGTATTGAAGAATGCATGGTATGGGGTGATGAGGATAATGATGATCAGCTGAAACGTGGTATATATGCGACTATCAAGCCTAATAGGGAGCTGCTATTTGAGGAGCTCGGAGGAGATGTGACTGATGAACAGGTGAGGGAGTATATAGAGCGCATTGTAGACAAGCAGAATGAAGCAATGCCTCTCTTCAAGAGAATTAACCACGTGATCATCCGAGATAGAGACTTCAACAAGACGACGGGACTGAAGATAAGAAGGTTCGTTGAAGACAATAAGTGGTCATAGAAAGAGAGATGATTGATATGACAGAATATAAATATCCGGCGCTCCTTCATGATAGGACTAAGCTGGTCAATAACGTAAAGAAACTATCGGATAAGTGCGGTGAGCAGGGAATCCAAATAGCGGGCATAATTAAGGCTACAAATGGGTCAATTGCGGCTGCCGAAGACTTCGTGGCTGGTGGAGCAAAGCTGATAGGATCATCTAGGCTTGAACAACTTAAACGAGCTAAAGAGGCTGGTATAAGAGTGCCACTTCTTCTAATAAGAGTTCCGATGCTATCTGAAATTGACGAGATGGTGGATATTGCAGACATCAGTCTAAATAGCGAGCTCGTTGTATTAGAGGAGATAAATAAGATAGCACTTGATAAGAGAGTTACTCATAAGGTAATTCTGATGGCTGATCTTGGTGACCTTAGAGAAGGATTCTTTGATCTCGATGAACTAGTTGAGACTGCTGTCAAGGTGGAGAACGAGATGCATGGGCTTGTACTTGCTGGTATAGGGACTAATCTTGGGTGCTATGGCTCTGTAATTCCTACAGAGGATAAGATGGTCGCCCTCGCCAAATTAGCGGAGAGGGTTGAAACTGAGATTGGGAGAAAACTAGAATATGTATCTGGTGGGGCTACAACGAGCTTGCTCGGAGTATACCATGGATACATGCCAGAGAAGATTAATATGCTGAGACTTGGGGCTGGTCCTTTAATTGGTCCACTAGAGGATGTCAGATTATGTTATAATCTTGAGGCTATGGATGAATTAGAGTGCCCTTTCGTGCTCAAAGCGGAGGTTATAGAGCTTAAGGTAAAGGCCAGCTATCCGCAGGGAGAGCTCGGGGTAGATGCTGCGGGCAAGAAGCGAGAGTATGTTGATAGAGGCATGCGTATGAGGGCGCTTCTAGCAATCGGCAGAGCTGACTATGGAGATATAGATGATTTGGTTCCTGAGATGGAAGGAACAACAGTTATTGGAGCGTCAGGTGACCACACCATCGTCGATGTCGAGGATGTAAAGGACACTGTTAAAATCGGAGACATCATGACGTTTAGGCTGAAGTATTCCGCGCTGCTTAACTTAGCAGAAAGCGAAAATGTAAAGAAATACGAGATTTAATAACAGAAGGTTGAAAGGAGTAAGAGACCAATGGCAACACATGATAATGAAATGACAAGAGAGGGATATGAAGCCCTGCAGAAAGAACTTGACCACCTAGTTACGGTAACTAGAAAGGAAAATGCCGAGAGACTTAAGGAAGCCATCTCATATGGAGATATCTCTGAGAACTCAGAGTACGATGCGGCAAAGGATGCACAGGCAGAAACAGAAGAAAGAATCACCACTATTGAAGCGATGCTTCGTACAGCAAAGATTGCAGACGAAGATGAGACACCTGATGAGGGTGTAATTGCTACTGGTCGTACAGTAACACTTCATGATCTAATTTACGATGAAGAGGTTACTTACAAGATTGTAGGAAATACAGAGGCAGATCCATTTAACGGTAAGCTTTCAAATGCATCTGCAGTAGGACAGCATCTACTCGGGGCAAGGGCTGGGGATGTACTAGAGTTTCCGGTAATAGATGGAACTGCAAAGTACAAGGTTCTAGACGTTAGAAAGTAAAAATCCGTTCAAGAGGTGCATCGAAGCTGTTAAATGCGGTGCACGACAGTATATTTATATAGTTCGTGAGAAAGGGTTATGAATCACAATGAGTAATGACAACGTAAAGACTCCTGAGCAAGAACAGCCGGAGCTTACAGCAGAAGAAATAAGTGAACAGCGACAGATCAGAAGAGAGAAGCTGCAAGAACTTCGTGAGATGGGCAGAGATCCATTTGTGCAGGAGACATACAATGTAACTGCTCACAGTAAGGATATCAAGGACAACTATGATGCTCTTGAAGATCAAGAGGTAGCGATTGCCGGTCGTATCATGAGCAAGAGAATCATGGGAAAAGCAGCATTCTTTGATGTTCAAGATAAGCAAGGCAGAATCCAGTGTTATGTTAAGTGCGATGATATTGGAACTGAAGAGTATAAAGTTTTCAAGACATATGATATAGGTGATCTTGTTGGTCTTAAGGGAATCGTATTTAAGACCAAGACTGATGAGATATCAATTCATGTACATGAGCTTACACTTCAGGCAAAGTCCCTGCAGGTGCTTCCTAATAAATGGAGTGGACTAGTTGATACAGACCTAAGATACAGACAGCGATATGTCGATTTAATTGTAAATTCAGATGTTAGGGATACATTCTTAAAGCGTGCAAAGGTAGTTAGCACTATCCGTAGAGTACTCGAGGATGACTATGGCTTCCTTGAGGTTGAAACTCCAGTTCTACAGACAATCGCTGGCGGTGCTAATGCTAGACCGTTTAACACACACCACAACGCGCTGGATTTTGATCTTCACCTCAGAATTTCTCTCGAGCTTCCACTAAAGAGACTGATTGTCGGTGGACTTGATAGAGTGTATGAACTAGGCAAAGTTTTCCGCAACGAGGGTATGGATAAAAATCACAGCCCTGAATTCACTTCTATGGAGTGCTACATGGCTTACGGAAATCAGGAGAGCATGATGGACCTCATGGAGCAGATTGTATATAAGTGCGCTATGGAAGTAAATGGTTCACCTATTATCTCCTATGAAGGCAAAACATTTGACGTTACGCCTCCATGGAATAAGATTGATATGACAGAATCCGTAATTAAGGTTACGGGAATTCCGTTCGATAAGATCGATGATGATGCGGAAGCTCGTGAGTGCGCAATCGCATATGGAATGGATGCTGAGGAAGTTAACAATTGGACTCGTGGAAAGATTATCGCAGAGATGTTTGATGAGTACTGCGAAGATATCCCAGGACTGCTTGATGGGCCAGTGTTCCTAACCGGACACCCAGTAGAGGTATCTCCACTTGCAAAGAAGGATCCAAAGGATCCTCGCATTACTCGCAGGTTCGAAGCTTACATCAACGGATGGGAGCTATCAAATGCTTTCTCAGAGCTCAACGATCCAATCGATCAGTACGAGAGGTTCGCTGAGCAGCAACGTGAACTTGATCTAGGGCTTGACGATGAAGCTCATCCTATGGATATGGATTTCGTAAATGCGCTAGAGGTTGGAATGCCTCCAACTGGTGGACTTGGAATCGGTGTTGATAGACTTGTAATGCTGCTAACAGATTCATCGACTATCAGAGACGTACAGCTATTCCCTGTTATGAAGCCGCTTGGAAAGGGCAGCAGCACCGAAGAAAAGGCTGAGAGAAAGCTCGACCTGTCAAAGGTTAAAGTTGAACCATTGTTTGAAGAATTTGTAGACTTCGATACATTTAGCAAGTCTGATTTCAGAGTAGTTAAGGTTCTGGCTTGTGAGGAAGTGCCTAAGAGCAAGAAGCTTCTTAAGTTCACTCTTAATGACGGTTCAGGCCAGACTAGAACAATACTGTCCGGTATCAAGGAAACTTACTCTGCGGAGGAGTTAGTTGGAAAGACTCTCGTTGCAATTACAAATCTTCCGCCACGCAAGATGATGGGACTTGAATCATGCGGGATGCTGCTGTCAGCAATCTGTGATTATGATGGCGAGGAAATTCTAAATCTATTAATGCTAGATGATTCGATTCCAGCAGGAGCGAAGCTATACTAATATCACAAAATCATGATTATGACAGGGCTCAGGAAAAGGGCCCTGTATTTTTATGTTTGCATGCAGGTAATCAATATATAAGATATAAAATAAACCTATATCTCGCTATGGGTAATAAGTATTTCCATAAAATTTTACTTGATGTTAATCTATGTTTAGCAAACAAGAGGGGGTATGTATATATGAGCAATGAATTAAAGACACCATTTAGATATGACTATGTAGGAAGCTTTCTTAGACCACAGGCACTTAAGGATGCAAAGGCACAGTTAAGAAAGAATGAGATTAGCAAGGAAGATTACGACAAGATTGTTGATGAAGAGGTTGCAAAGCTTGTAGCTAAGCAGAAGGAACTCGGTTACCATGTAATTACAGATGGAGAGTTCAGAAGAGCTTTCTGGCATCTCGACTTCATGTGGGGGTTTGAGGGCGTTGAACATGAGAATACAGGTGGCGGAATTCAGTTCCATGGCGAGCTCGCATTGCTAGATGATACATACCTAGTAGGTAAGCTAAAAGCTAAGCCTCACCCATTTGTAGAGTATTTTAAATTCTTAAAGCAGTTCGAAGATGAGCACACTGTCGCTAAGTATACTATTCCTGCACCTGCGCAGACATTCCAGCAGTTCATCATTCCAGATAACCTTGAGAGCACGAGAAAGTTCTATGAGACAAATGAAGAACTGATTCATGATATCGCTAAGGCTTATCGTGAGGTAATTAAACAGTTCTACGATGCCGGTTGCCGTAACCTGCAGTTTGATGACTGCACATGGGGTGCAGTTGTGGGGGATGCTGCAAAGCTCAGATATAAAGCATTAGGTATTGATTTAGAAACAGTTAAGGCACAGCTGCTTGAGGTGAACAACCTCGCGCTTGAAGGAAAGCCTGAAAATCTAGTTATCACTTCGCATATCTGCAGAGGAAATTATAATTCGACATACTTCTCAAGTGGAGCATATGACTCGGTTGCAGATTATGTATTTGCAAAGGAGAACGTAGATGCGCTGTTACTCGAGTATGATGATGAGCGTTCAGGAAGTTTTGAGGCACTTGCAAAGGTTTCTCCTGACAAGAAGGTGGTTCTCGGTCTTATCACTACGAAGTCGCCTAAGTTAGAAGATAAAGAAACAGTTATTGCAAGAATTAAGGAAGCAAGTAAATACGTGCCTCTTGAGAGACTGTGTCTCAGTCCTCAGTGCGGATTTGCATCTTGTGAGATAGGGAACAAGCTAACTGAAGAAGAGCAGTGGGCCAAGCTGAGATTAGTTAAAGAGATTGCAGAAGAAGTTTGGGGATAGGCTCTGCGAAGAAAGACTAGAGGTAAGAGATGAGCAATTTAAAAACACCATTTAGATATGATTTTGTAGGAAGTTTTTTAAGACCAGAGAGACTTAAGGAAGCGAGAAGAGCTTTTGATAACGGTAATATCGGCTATGATGAGCTGAAGAAGGTTGAGGACGAGACGATTACAGAGCTCGTATCCAAACTCAAGGAGCTAGGATATCACGTGATTACAGACGGTGAGTTCAGAAGAGCGACTTGGTATCTGGACTTCATGTGGGCACTTGACGGTGTAGGGCATAAGCCAACCAAGACTGGACTGCCATTTCATGGAGAGGATGCAATTGTAGATGATACATACCTGGTTGGCAAATTAAGGCTATCAGGAGAGCATCCATTCGTAGACCACTTTAGATTCGTAAAGCAGTTTGAGGATGAGAACACAGTTGCGAAGCAGACAATACCTTCACCAGCACAGTTCCTCGCACAGTTCCTATTCCCGTTCAATCTGGAGTCAACTTTTGCTCAGTATGAGAGCGAAGAAGCATTTATCGATGATGTAGTAGAAGTGTATAATGAGTTCGTCAGACAGCTATATGATGCAGGCTGTAGAAACCTTCAGCTAGATGACTGCACATGGGGGATGTTCACAAACAAGTCCGGCTCCATTCTGTTCGGAACAACTAAGGAAGGTACAGTTGAAGTTCAGAAGAAGTACAAGGACGTTAACAATAGAGTAATCGATGCAGCACCAGATGACCTAGTGGTTACTACACACGTGTGCCGTGGAAACTACCACTCAACATATATCAGCAGCGGCCCATACGATGCAGTTGCAGATGTTCTGCTCGGAGAAGAGAATGTCTCTGCGTTCTTCTTAGAATTTGATGACGAGAGATCTGGGGGATTTGAGCCACTTGCAAAGGTACCTGAGGACAAGAAGGTAGTTCTCGGATTAGTTACTACCAAGAGACCAGAGCTCGAAGATAAGGCAGTTCTTCATGCGAGAATCAAAGAGGCAAGTAAGTATGTTCCTCTTGAGAGGCTTTGTCTCAGCCCTCAGTGCGGATTTGCTTCATGCGAGATTGGTAACAAGCTTACTGAAGAAGAACAGTGGGCTAAGCTAAGACTTGTAAAGGAAGTAGCAGAAGAAGTTTGGGGAAAGAACTAAAACTCTGTTAGATAGACTAAAAGCATGTGATCGATAATAATTCATTAGAGGGCAGCCCGAGGGCTGCCTTTTTCTTTAAATAAAGCATTGAAAAAATGGCTACAATGTATATAATTAAATTGTACACAAGTTATATGGGCGAATTCGAATTTAGTAAATAACCTATGCGATTTCGCCAATAAGGAGAATAACAATGAGTAAGAATATATATTTTGCCGGTGGTTGCTTCTGGGGCACAGAGAGGGTGTTCAAGGAGATACCAGGAGTTATAGAGACGACTGTTGGGTATGCGAATGGAAGAGTTGAGTACCCTTCGTATGAGCAGGTTTGCAGAGGTGATACTGGCCATAGGGAGACTGTTAAAGTCACATATAATCCTGAGAGACTATCACTCGAGAAGTTAACGCATGCTTTCTTTATGGTCATCGATCCAACTGTTCAGAATAGACAAGGACCTGATATAGGGACGCAGTATCAGACAGGTGTGTATTATGAGGATGAGCAAGATTTGCCGATATTAGAGAAGGTATTCGGACAGCAGAGAGATATTAATGAAGAGTTCTACGTAGAACTAGAGCCACTTGGTTCATTCTATGCTGCCGAGGATTACCATCAGGACTATCTCGATAAGAACCCAGGTGGATACTGCCACATTACAAACTATGAGATTGAAGAAGTTAGGGCGCTGTTCGCTGCAGAGGCTAGAGAGGCGGGTCAGGAGATAAAGGACGATCTCTATCCATCAGACGAGACTGAGGAGGAGCTATTTTACCGCATCGGACCACAGGCCTATAACGTCGTTAGAAAATCGGGAACAGAGCGAGCATTTTCTGGTGAATACGATGACTTCTTTGAGAAGGGCATCTATGTAGATGTCGTGAGCGGTGAACCGCTGTTCGTATCGACGGATAAATTCAACTCTGGCTGCGGATGGCCTGCATTTACAAGACCGATAAGTGAGAAACATGTGGTATATCTGCGAGATACTACGTTCGGTATGGAGCGCGTAGAGGTTAGAAGCAAGGGTGCGAATTCTCATCTGGGACACGTATTTCAGGATGGACTGGCAGAAGATGGGGGCATGAGATACTGCATCAATTCGTTAGCTCTAAAATTTATACCAGTTGAAGACATGCTAGAGGCAGGTTATGGAGACCTGATTGAACTTGTAAAATAAGAGGGAGGATGACTATGAAAGTTCTATTTAATGAGTATCCAAAATGTAGCACATGCAAGAAGGCTAAGAAGTGGCTCGATGACAACGGTGTCGCTTACGATGACAGACATATAGTTGAAAATAATCCGACTAAAGAGGAACTTAGGGACTGGCTGTCGAGAAGTGACAAGCCGGTGAGAAAGTTCTTTAACACAAGCGGAATGCTCTACAGAGAAATGGAGCTAAAGGATAAGCTAGATGCGATGAGCGAAGATGAGCAGCTCGAGGTTCTAGCATCTAATGGAATGCTTGTAAAGAGACCGCTAGTCGTTGGTGATGACTTCGTGCTCGGTGGCTTCAGAGAGAAGGACTGGGAAGAGAAACTCCTGGGATAATAGGATAAGATTATTGCACTATAGTGCGGTTAGAGAAGAGCCCGAGTGAAGTGCACCCCAAAAGTTAGACATAAACTAACTTTTGGAGGTGTACTTTTTTATATGCGCGAAATGTAAGGTTTGGTTGACTGTGTTTTTTAGTAATTGAGTTAGATATGGTTTCATAAAAATATGTTACAATAGGGTAATTTATATTGGCGCATGTAAAGGGGTACTAAAATGTCCGAAAGCTACACAGGTAAAATCAATCGAAAATTGCAGAGCAAGCAGAAGGTTATAAGAGCTGCTGCGGGGAAGTGTAAAGCAGATTTGGTTCTTAAGAATGCAACGTATGTGAGTGTATTCTCAGGTGAACTACGGAATGCTGACATTGCGGTTACGAATGGATTGATAGCTGGAATTGGTGAGTATGATGGTGAAAAGGAAGTGGATGTGACGGGAAAAATCGTGTGTCCGGGATTCCTAGATGCACATATCCATCTCGAAAGCGCTCTGGTTACACCTACTGAATTTGTGAGAGCAGTACTCCCTCACGGCACGACCACTGTTGTTACTGACCCTCATGAGATTGCAAACGTCATGGGAACAGATGGGATTGAATACATGCTCCAGGCTACCGAAGGGCTCCCGATAGACGTGCGTTTTATGCTACCTTCATGCGTTCCTGCAACTCCGCTTGATGAGTCAGGTGCAATGCTCGATTATAGAGCGATTGATAGTTTCTACGAACATCCTAGAGTGCAGGGGCTCGCAGAGATGATGAATTACGTCGGCACAGTCGCTGCAGATGAGCAGGTTGTGGAAAAGATAGTCGCTGCACAGGCACACCACAAGAAGATAGATGGGCATGCGCCAGGGGTGAAGGGAAAAGCGCTTAATGCATACGTCGCTGCCGGCGTGTACTCCGACCATGAGTGTGCTACTGCTAGTGAGGCTATAGAGAAACTCGAGCTCGGGCAGGTGATTATGATTAGAGAGGGTACAGCAGCCCACAACCTGGAGGCTCTGATGCCTCTTCTAACGGATAAATATGCAGATAGATGCATGTTCTGCACGGATGATAAGCATCCGTCAGACCTGCTGGAGAAAGGGCATATAGATTATATAATTAAGAAAGCTATCTCTATGGGAGCAGATCCGATACTGGCTATTAAGGTTGCGAGCACCAACGCAGCTAGATACTTCAGATTGAATAACCGCGGGGCAATTGCGCTCGGATATCTTGCAGATTTCGTAATCATTGATAGTTTTGAGGAGTTTACAGTTGAACAAGTTTATAAAAAGGGCAAACTGATGTACAGTGGCGGAAAGCTCAAGGACTTCAGAGCTCATACTGTAGATGAGTTCCTGACTACAAGGGCTCATAGCACTTTCAAAGTTGATAAACTTACTGCGGAGGCATTTAAAATAGATAGACCTCGAGGGGTGCTCGGCATGGTTCCTGGTGAGCTGATGACCACAGATGAGGGCTATGCAACTGGTGTTAATATTGATGAAGATGTCCTCAAAATCGCTGTAGTAGAGAGGCATAACTATACGGGACATATCGGAACCGGATACATCAAGGGTTACGGTCTCAGAAGTGGAGCAGTTGCTACCAGTATCTCGCATGATTCTCACAATATAATAGTTGTTGGTACTAATGACGAAGATATGGCTGCTGCAGTTAATCATATTGCGGAGAATGGCGGTGGTATCACTGTATTTGACGGCGGTGAGTGCATCGGAGATGTGAAGCTGGGGATTGCTGGTCTCATGAGTGATGCTCCGCTGATTGATGTGAATAGAAATCTTGAAGATGCAAAGGCGAGAGCTTTTGAACTCGGTGTTAGTAATCTGATAGATCCGTTTATGACGCTTTCCTTCATGAGTTTGCCTGTTATTCCTAAGCTGAGACTCACAACAAGAGGTGTGTTCGACGTGGAAAGCCAGAGCTATGTGTAGGCTAAAATAATTAAATGAATGAGATAGATAAATCGATAATTAAAAAGTTAGCTGAGCGTGCATCAGAGCTAGGAGGAAGAGCGTACTTTGTCGGCGGTATAGTGCGAGACGAAGTTATGGGGCGTCCTATTAAGGACGTTGATATTGAGGTGCATGGAATATCTGAGACAGTTCTAAAAGAGGTGTTAAAGGAACTTGGAAAGCCGCTGCGATTCGGATCGGCATTTGGAGTATATTCTCTTGCTGGCCATAATATAGATATTGCGCTACCTCGTAGAGAGCGTAAGTCGGGGGCAGGTCATCGTGATTTTGATATTAGGATAGATCCGTTTATCGGAATCAAAGAGGCAGCACGGAGGCGCGATTTCACCATGAATGCGCTGCTTAAGGATATCCTGACTGGTGAAATCGCAGATCCGTATGGAGGCACGGAGGATATCAAAAACCGAATAATCCGTCATATAGACGATAAGAAATTCGGTGAGGATCCACTCCGTGCCCTCCGTGCTGCCCAGTTCAGATCCAGATTCGGATTCCAGGTCGCGCCTTCCACGATTTCAATCTGTAGGGCGCTGGGCCTCAGGGAGCTCTCGGCCGAGCGCGTCGAGCTAGAGATGAAGAAGGCGCTCCTGGAATCCCGCCGGCCATCCAAATTCTTTGAATGCTTGCGGGAAATGGGCCAGCTTGGATACTGGTTCCAGGAACTAGAACAGCTGATCGGGCTAGAGCAGAACCCGGCATTTCATCCAGAAGGGGATGTCTGGACTCACACCATGATGGTTCTGGATAGGGCGGCCCAGTTCCGTCCTTATGCGAGTGACCCATACGCGTTTATGCTGCTGGCTCTCACTCATGATTTTGGCAAGATTACGACGACTGAATTCGTAAATGGTGCAATTCACGCGTACGGTCACGAGATACAAGGTACAGAAATCGCGGAGCGATTTCTGTACCGCGTTAGTCATGATAGTTATATAAAAAGGTATATTAGGAACATGATTCCAAATCATATGAGACCTAATATAGTAGCTGAAGCAAGGTCGTCTATAAAGAAAACAAATCACATGTTTGATGATGTTTTGGCTCCAGTCGATCTTATATACTTTGCCATATGTGATAAACCGAAACTATTATATAATATGACGCTTGATGAAATGGACGAGGAACTATTAAAATCATACACAGAGATGGAAAAGGAGAAAGAACAGAAACGTGTAAACTTCCTTTTTGACAGGCTTCAGGTATATAAGGAGACAATGTCTAAACCATATGTCACAGGAAAAGATTTGATTGATAATGGAATAGAGCCAGGAGAAAATTTCAAAGAAATTCTCGACTATGCACATAAACTAAGGCTTGCAGGGATTCCAAAGGATAGTGCTCTCAAGCAGACGTTATCATATGCGGATAAGTATTCTGAGAAAAACTATAATAAAACTTTATAATAAAGACTGGATTCATGATTACTATATATGCACACAACTGTGAGACTCATATGTCACTATTATTTTTTTAAAACATTCGAATTGATGTAAAAACTTTCATTGCATATGATCTTCAAAACGAAACGGCTACTCTAAAGAGGTTAAGTTATATGATGATAAAGAGTCGCACACAAGAACTTGGCATTTAGCAGATATACAAAAAATCGGCGACATATTAAATGCATCAATCAGTATATAGTTTTATTATGTAGTTATTAATATAATTAAGGTAGTATTATATTGCTGTTTATGATATTGTTACAGTGATAGGATTTTATTATACGATTTGCTTTCAAGTTTATATAAAGTTATCTATAGTTTGTATTTTTTAAGCGATTACAAGGCTGTAAACTATAATGACGAGCGGAATAAAAATAGAAGGGAGAACAATTATGAAAGCGAAACTGAGAGCGACAATCCGAAAGTTGCTTACAGTGGGATTATCGTGTTTGTTGATGTTTAATACGATGGTTCCGATTATGCAAGCTTTTGGTGCAGATGCCACAAAGGGTATTGAAACTAAAGTGGATCGAACAGAATTGGATAAGGCTGTACAGTCCGCAAAAGATTTGGGTGTTCCGGTGAAAAAGGAACAAGATGTGGATAAAGGTATAGCAAAAACCAAAGCAGAGGTTGAAGCTAAAACAGCCGAAATTAAGCAAGATTACGAAAGTCAGATTAATGCTATTAATGTTGAAATTTCGAAGAAGAAAGAATGTGATAAGAACCAAAAAGAGTACGAAAAACAACTCGAAAAGTATAACAAAGAGCTTGAAAAGTACAATAAGGACATGGAGAAGTACAAAAAAGATGTACGGGCCTATAATCAAGCTATGGCAGAACTGCAAAATCATCTACACGAGGATGGATATTTATCACAGCCGATGGGTCAGTCCCTCGTATTTAAATCAGAGCCCAATGCGACAGTCAGCATTTCAAATGCAAATGTATATACCGAAGCACAGTTGGATGCACTGGTTAAGTCTTGGGGCTTCGGACCCGGAGACTGGGGCTATGCATATTTTGAGCAACTAAATAAGGGCCTTCCAGGTACTCCTCAACATTTAGTTTCAGGTGATTTAAGAACTGTATTAGAGTTGGGAAAAACAACTACAGTTACATACACAAATCTTCAAAATTCAACTATGAATGGGAAGAAAATTGCAAAAGTTGTGTTTAAGTATACCTTGAAAAATACAACAAGATTACCTGGTAAAGTTCCTGTAATTATTAAAAAGGATCCTACAGCCACGATTTGGTATACGGCTTTCTTTGGGGATACTACGATTGGTGTTGATGTTCAGTTCTTCGATGATGACGATAAACCGATGGCTCTGGATGGTGCATTGTTCAGTTTTGCTTCCCTAAACAGAGGAGATCTTCCAAAGTATTTTGATTACAACAAAAGTATTGAAAAGGTTCAGAATTTTAATGGACAGTTCATGGAAATTAATGGTTCTACAATAAAGAACCATAGTGGATCAGCTTATTCAGATACAAACAACGCATATTTAGAAGATGGTTCCAAATTTGAGCGTGACGTTTGGGATACTGAAACATCTGAATACAGCTGGTATGGAGCAATTGTAGGAAAAGCCAGTGGAAAACGTATCTCTTATGACATGTCTGGAGTTTACAAAGGGAATGTTTGGTTTGCATTAAATTCGAATATACGTGCAAAGGATATTCCGGTGAAGCCGATAAAACCGATCCCACCTGTAAAGCCAACAGAACCACAGTGCCCTAATATACAGGCAAGCTATCATTATGATGTGTTGTTCTATCAACCATCTGTTGAAAAGAAAGTAAACGATCAGAATGATGCTGATATAAATAATCATGCGGTCTTGAAAGACTCTATTGTAAAATTCGTTTTGAATGTAGCGTCTTTACCTGCCGGTCATGAGAAAATTGATTCACTTGTGTTTACCGATAAGCTACCGGAAGGATATAAGCTGGATCTAGCGGGAACAAAGCAAGCGAGTCCTAATTATGATGTTGCTTATGATAAAGATGCTAATGAGATCAAATTTAGTGCAAAATCAGATTATCTAAACACGATAAATGCAGATTTGAATGCTGAAGTGAATATCTCTGCACCTGTAATAACTGGAACGGTTACAAAGGAAGGAACAACTTATAAAAACGATTTCAAATTAACTATCAATAATGAGTATTCGGTTAAGTCAAAACCGGTAAAGGTACATACCCCAACCGAGCCAAAGAAAGAAGTATTTAAGGGCGGTACAACAACTAAGATAGATGGTAAGGTAGTACAGCCAGAAGAAGAACTCACATATGAAATCACCTACAAGAACACAACCGGTAAGGATGTAAACGCTACAATCACAGATAAGATTCCTGCACACACCACATTTGTATCAGCAGAAAACGGCGGAACAGAGTCCGGTGGAACTGTTACATGGAATGTTGCTGTAGCAAAGGGTGAAAGCAAAACAGTAAAATTCACTGTAAAGGTGGATAAGGATGTTAACGGAGCACCAATTGATAACGTAGCTAAGGTTAATGATGGAACAAATGAGTACAAAACAAATGAAACTCATAATCCAACACCAACTAAACCAAAGAAGGAAGTATTCAAGTATGGTACAACAACCAATATTGATGGTAAGAAAGTTGAACCAGGGCAAAAATTAACATATGCAATTACTTATAAGAATACAACCGGATCGGAATGTGATGTAACCATTACAGATAATATACCGACATACACAACATTCGTATCTGCTGATAATGATGGTGTATTTGCTGATGGAAAGGTAACATGGACGAAAAAGGTAGCGGCTGGAAAAACCTATAAGGTAACATTTACTGTACAAGTGAACAAAGATGCATATGAAGTGATGGTAATTAATAAAGCCACCGTTAGAGATGGTTTTAACGATTCTGACACTAACGTTGTCAAGAATCCGACACCTAAGAAAACAGTTCCAGGCACTCGTAAGCCTAAAACTGGTGATGATAATAACATCATTCCATTCGCAATTCTTCTACTTGCATCTCTTGGAGGTCTTGGAGGTACTGTTACTATCAGGAGAAAAAGACATTAGTGTCTAATGAAGATGATTAATTTTAGATTGATTATCCTTTAGCAAAAGGAGGGAATTCGTTAATCGGATTCCCTCTTTTGCGGTTATATTGGGCCTATAAACTTTTGAGCCTATAACGGGCCTATAACTTTTTCGGTGTTCAAGCGGAAATGACGTTTTGCCAATATCGGTGGTAAGAAAAAAATGTGGTGCGAAACTTGCGTATTGCACCACATTTTGAATGTAACAACCAACTCTTTTAAGGGTCGGGTCATCAAAGTTTTTTATGGGTAAATTTTAGGGCCTGGTTTTAGCAGTGGATTCACCGGGTGAAAACGAGGCGAATCAAGGGTTATAGGACAAAAGTATTTGGTAAAATCATCGGAAACTCTATGAATTTAAAGGTTCATTAGGGTCATATATCCATTAGAAATAGCATTATAGGATGATAATAGTAGTGCATAATTACCAGAGAATTTTTGGATATTTTCCGTCAACCTTCATCTCGGAAAACTTCGCGGCAACCTCATCCTTATCCTCTTTGTAGGTGACACCGAACCACTTGTCACTTGACTGAAGAACTGCAACGGTAGCTCTACCAGCTTTGACCTCTGTATCGATGCAGTAAGGAAGGAAGTACTCTCCCTTCAGTGGATTTTGCTCTATGATTTTATCTAGTGCAGCCGGAAAACCAGCTTTCATAACCTCGAGGAATCCAGCTCCAAATCCCCATAGGTTCATGGATACCGATTGCCCATCAGGTACATCGTGTCTCACGCCTTTTGAGCTTGTTGCTCGAATTATACCGTCACTCTCACGTATAACGTCCGAATGTTCCTCGATATCCGATAAATATCCATCCGTAACCTCGCAGAGCCCACGAGCAACTGAACCATTTAGAGAGAGTGTGTTCTCAATCTTGAAGCCGACCATGCAGTGGTGCGTAGCATCAGCGGATTCACTGAGGAATTTGTATATCTTCTCAAATGCTTCCTGACCATAGTAGTCATCTGCATTAATAACAGCGAAAGGTGCATCGATATAATCTCTTGCTGCAAGGACAGCATGACCAGTACCCCAAGGCTTAGTTCTTCCGTCTGGAACAGAGTAGCCTGCTGGCAGATCGTGAATGTCCTGAACTGCGTAGTGAGTTTCAAACAGCTTGCCGGCTCTTCCTTCGATATGGGCTCTAAAGTCATCTTCAAAATCCTTCTTGATTATAAAAGCTACTCTCCTAAAACCCGCTTGATATGCGTCATAGAGGGAAAAATCCATGATAATGTCACCCTCAGACGTAATCGGATCAATCTGCTTCGGTCCGCCGTATCGACTCCCCATTCCTGCAGCCATGATAACTAGAATTGGTTCCATTTTATTTCTCCTCTTCTATCATTCGGTTAATTCTGGCTCTGACCATATCTTCGCCCATAATCTGCTGTATTGCCCATACATCAGGAGACTGTGCACGGCCGACGAGAGCAAGTCTGATAACTGTGCTTACGTGGCCAACGTGCCCCTTATAATCATCTGGATTCTTTTTGTAGTCCTTAGGCTTTGCAGCATAACCTAGGTTAGTTGCAATTTCTTTTATCTTATTGAACCATTCTTCCTGTGTATCGGCGTGGTTGTAAGATGATAGGTATTCTTCAAGAATCTTTACCTTATCGGCTTCAGCTTCGGCAGGGACTTCATCAATGACTTTAAAACTCTGATTGTAGAAATAGCTGATGAATTCCATAATCTGCCTTGCGTACACGAGGTCCTTGCGAGGTTTTTTCTCATCTCTACCTAAGTCAAGAATTTTCACTAGAAGACCCATGTCATCGAATATGTAACCGTACTCAGGTGCGAACTCGAGTGACCATTCCTGCAAAAATTCTGCAATCTTAGGAGCAGGAATGTGAAGCATAGCCTCCTTGCTCACATCGTTAAGCTTATCGAGGTCAAAAAGTGCACCAGAGTTACTCATCTTCTCAGTGGTGAATTTGAATTCATCGATATCTGCCTCTGGATTCTCCATGCGCCATTCCTCGTAATTTGAGTTCAAAATAGTTAGTAGATACTCCCTAACTGCAGCAGGATGATATCCCTGATCTCTATAATAATCTAGTGAAAGCTCTGGATCCTTACGCTTCGACAGCTTCCTCTTGTTGCCATCTTCTCCTATTTTCATCAGCTGAGCGGTGTGGCAATATACTGGAAGTTCGAATCCTAGCTTCTCAAATAGCTCGACGTGAATTGGAAGTGAAGGTAGCCATTCTTCTCCGCGGATGACGTGAGTCGTTCTCATCAGGTGGTCGTCAACGGCATGTGCAAAATGATAAGTCGGAATACCTGTAGTCTTAATTATTACGACGTCCTGAAAGTTTTCCGGCACATCAAGGGTGCCTCTTATTCCATCAACGACTTTATTTCTCTTGATATCCTCGCCGGTAGCGTTAGGGGTACCGTATGACTTTAATCTTATTACAAATGGGTCGCCATCCGAGATATGATCGATTACAAGTTTTTCGATATCAGGATCCTTATCCCAATCCCTATACTTTGACCATCCCGCATAGATTCCAGGAGCGATCTTTTCCTTTTCTTGCTTCTCTCTAATCTCGCTGATCTCTTCTTCTGTTAGGAAACAAGGGTATGCTTTGCCTTCAGCGAGCAGCTTCTTAGCATAGAATCTATATATTTTTCCGCGGTGACTCTGCGTATAATCGCCGTAGTTACCGACATCACCATGTTCAGTGACACCTTCGTCGAACTTGATTCCGAAGAATGCGAGAGATGAGATGATTGTTTCTATTGCATTTTCGACAAATCTTTTATCGTCAGTGTCTTCGATTCTAAGATAGAAGACACCATTACTCTGGTGAGCGAGTCTCTCGTCTACAAAAGCACCATACAGATTTCCGAGATGGATAAATCCAGTAGGGCTTGGACCAAGTCTGGTGACTTTAGCTCCCTCAGGGAGATTACGCTTAGGGTACATGGCTTCGTAGTCAGTATCGTTTGCAATCTCAGGATAGATGAGTTCGCTGAGCTCAATTGAATTCATATTAATCCTCCTGCGTTTAAATCTAATTAACTAATTAAGTTTACCATATTAATGCCATCAGTTGTAGAGCAGTGAGCATATATCCTTAACTTATAGAACCTATAAATTGCTTGAGAAAATCATTTAAGGAGAATATTGATTTCGAAAAAAGACGTTTTATGAAAACTGTATCTTTCTTAATCTTATGGTATAATACATTCTGTATACATGTGAGATAATGAAGCAAAAAGTGTGGGAGGAAAGCCCGTATGATATTGTTCAAATGCATATTGGCGCTGCTGCTGACGGTGCCAATGGGTATCTTAGGTATTTACCTGTTTGTAGACTATTTTGATACCGTAAATGGCAAGAAGCAGGCTAGGCAAGCTGCCGAGAAGCGCAAGTTAGAGGAACGGAAGAAAGCTCGAAAGGAAGGATTTAAAATCCACATTCCAGACCCGATAGAGCAATCCGATAAAAATACGCATAGATAGGTGGTGGCGAAGTGCCAAAGGGAATTTTTATTACGCTTGAGGGGCCGGATGGCTCTGGCAAAAGTACACAGGTTGAAAATATTAGGGCTTATTTTGTAAGCAATGGCAGGGAAGTTGTAGTTTCCAGAGAGCCAGGTGGAACATCAATCAGCGAGAAACTTCGCAGCATCGTTTTAGACAATGCAAACTCCGAGATGGGCGATGTTACAGAGATGTTAATATATGCAGCAGCTAGGGCACAGCATGTTGCTGAGAAGATAAGGCCAGCGCTCGAGAGAGGTGCGGTTGTAATTTGCGATAGATTTGTCGATTCAAGCATCGCATATCAAGGCTTTGGAAGAAACCTTGGTGATCAGGTTTCTGAGGTGAATAGATATGCGACAGGCGGACTTGAGCCAGATGTCACTTTCTTCATGGACTTAGACCCTGAGATTGGTAGAGCTAGAATCGGTAAAGATGTTAGAGACAGACTTGAGCAGCAGAAGCTGGATTTCCACTATCGTGTGTACGATGGCTATAAGGCGCTTTGCGATAAATACCCTGAGCGCATAGTCAGGATTGATGCGAGTAAAACGATAGATGAGATAAAGGTCGACATTTATTCGAAACTCGAGACACTCGAGACACTATAGCATAGAGATAATATAGCGAGATAGATGACTGAATATTTTACAGGCATCGGAGGATATAGGAGCGGTATGGCACGGGAATATGCACATGCATACATAATAGAAGGTAGAAGTGGCGAAGAAAGGGATGATTATATCAGAAGCTTTGCAAAAGATATAATTTGCCCTAATACGGACTTGTCTGGACATGCGTGTGGAAACTGCCCCGCCTGCATAAGGGTGAGTAGCGGCACTCACGAAGACCTGTTCTTTATGAATCAGAGCGGCAAGGAAACCTACAAGACTGCTGACGCAGCCGCCATGATAGAAAGACTCAGCATGAGACCGTATGGAGAGCACAATGTGGGTATCATCGATAACGCTGAGAGGCTTAGCGAGATAGTTCAGAACAAGCTGCTCAAAACATTGGAGGAGCCATATCCTGGTACGGTAATCGTCCTCGCTACAGATAACAAGGAGTCACTCCTGCCTACCGTAAGGTCCAGATGTGTCGAACTAAGGATGTATGAACAAACTGGCAATCTTGCAAACTCAGATAGCATTGAGCTTCTGATGAAAGAATGGTTTGGCAAGACGTATTTCTTCAAAATCCGTGAACTCATCAAGAAGAACTTCAGAGGTAACGAGGAGGCGTTTAAGTTTCTAGATGCGTTAGAGAAGAATTTGCACGAAACGCTGACAGGTGGTGAAAGGCTACCTAAGGATGCTGGCAACATACTTCAGATGATTGATAAAGTTGAGGAGACGAGGATAAATATCAAGCGTGGCATGAGCCCAGAATATGCGTTAAATTCATTGTTTCTGAGCAGAAATAACATAAATAATCGTTAGCAACTATCCGGATGCTTAAATTCGGTTTTTAATAGATAAGAAGGGAAATTTATAGATGGTAGAAATTATAGGTGTAGGCTTTATGAAAGCCAACAAGACATATTACTTCGATCCAGCAGGGGTTAGCTACGAACTCGGTGAACTAGTAATAGTGGAGACAGCTAGGGGCATGGAGCTCGGTCATATTTCAATAGCAAACTGTGAGATTGATGAGAGTGAGCTCGTTGCACCGCTTAAGGGTGTAGAGCGCAAGGCGACGAAAGAAGATATACAGAGATACAGGGACAATATTGCTAAGCGTGACGGTGCTATGAAGGTCTGCGAAGAGAAGATTCTGCAGCACAAGCTGGATATGAAGCTTGTGGATGCGGAATTTACGATAGATGGTACAAAGGTGATATTCTACTTCTCAGCAGATGGAAGGATTGATTTTAGGGGGCTTGTAAAAGATCTTGCGTCTCAGTTCAAGATGAGAATAGAACTTCGCCAGATTGGCGTTCGAGACGAAGCGAAGATGCTCGGGGGCATAGGGATTTGTGGCAGACCGCTTTGCTGCAGCAAGTGGTTAAATGACTTTCAGCCGGTTTCAATCAAGATGGCAAAGCAGCAGAATCTATCTCTCAATCCATCCAAGATATCTGGCACTTGCGGTAGACTTATGTGCTGCTTAAACTTTGAAAATAAGACTTATCAGGAGCTCCGCAAGGGGATGCCTAATGAGGGAGAGCGCATCGAGACCCCTGACGGAATAGCTAAGGTCGTAAACGTCGATCTATTTAATGGAAAGGTCACAGCAAGACTTATCGTCGAGGATAAAGAAACTGGAGAAGATACGCTCGGTCCTGATTACAATATCTATTTCAAAAAAGAAATTAAGCGAATAGATAAGAAACACTATCACAAGAAAAATGATGACCTGGGAGACCTCGATGAAGAGACTCTGAGGGAGATTAAAGAGTTAACGCGCGACTAGTTTAGGCATATTGAATGCCTTATGGTGAGGATCTAGATATGCAAAGAAAAACAGAGCGAATCGACGATATAGGAATGGGCGGCTTTAAGGTCGTACAAGGAGATGGCTTTAGCTACGGGATTGATGCGATTCTGCTAGCAGCTTTTGCCAGTGGCGAAACCGGTGCCAAACCTATCAAGAGCAGGCTCAAAATGCGCGTAGCTGACCTCGGGACAGGAAATGGGATTATTCCATTTATCCTTGCACACAAGCTTCCTCTATCGGAGATTGTAGGATTTGAAAAGAATCCGGTAGCTCTTGATAGATCGGTGCGTGGACGTGCGATGAATGCGCTTGAGAATAGACTACGCTTTGTTCTCACTGATATTTCTCAGTTTGATGGATACGATGATGTCTTCGATGCTGTTGTAACCAATCCACCTTACTTTAGACGCGGTTCTGGGATTCCAAACGAAGATAGCGCAAAGTTTATTGCGCGACACGAGACCACGGCTGGAATCGCTGAATTTGCAAAGTGTGGAAGTAAGATTCTGAAGTCCGGAGGCGACTTCTACATGATTCATAGGCCGTCGCGTCTACCGGACATCAGCGAAGCACTGCGAGCAGCAGCGCTCGAACCCAAGGAGCTGCTGCTCGTCGTACCGAGTAGCAATGAACCAGCAAACCTGGTTCTCATCCATGCAGTGGCAGGTGCAAAGCCTGACCTCAAGATGCTGCCGGAGATTGCAGTATACAATTCCGATGGCAGTGGATATACAGATTTGATAAAACGCATATATTTATAGATTTGGTATACAAGATGAATATTATAAAGGAATATATGAGATATCGTATATTTATAAGATTGAACATACAATATGCCTAAGGTATAATTTATATACTACGTAAAGAGTAGAAGGAGGGAATGATGAGAGTCTCATTAGATATCAAGCAGGCGGCAATATTGCTAGTGCTAATTGCACTGTTTATACTCATAATTTTCTTGATTAGATTGGCTATCAAGCTTGCTGATACACTTAGAAACGTGGATGAGTTGTTAGCTGATACCAAGAGGATGACCACAATTGCAGCAGCTAGAACTGAACAGGTTGATGAGCAGATAGACCATGCTATTGATATGTTTACGAGTGTGAGCAATAAAATTAATGAGAACCGGTCTATTATTAGGACTGCAGGCAATGTAGGAACTGCAGCTGGTGCACTCAAGTCATTCAGTAGAAAGTCGAAGAAGCGTGCGAATAGATATGAGATGGACGATATGAATTACGAGCGGCCTAACAGGATTCGTAAGAGAAAACGCAGATAACTTAAGATAAGGCAATTATTTAAGAGGTGCTTTTCGGCATCTCTATATCTATTTATCAAGGAGAAATTTCAGTGGCAAAGATACTAGTTAACAATAGCGGACCTTTAGAGGGAGAGGTTAAAATTAGCGGAGCAAAGAATGCAGTTCTTCCGCTCATGGCAGCGACTCTGCTGACTCCAGACACATGTGTGATCGATGATGTCCCAGACCTGTCAGATGTAACGGTTATGCGCAAGATGCTCGAGAGCTTTGGAGCAGTCGTATCTATGTCTGATCCAGGTAGGCTTTCGGTCAATGCGGCTGAGATTACTACGGTTGAAGGAGATGCAGAACTCGTGTCCCAGATGAGGGCGTCTACGATGGCTATGGGCCCACTTCTTGCGAGATGTGGCAAGGTTGTGATGCCACTTCCTGGGGGATGCACTATCGGTAAGCGGCCTATCGACCTTCACCTCAAGGGATTTAAAGCTCTTGGAGCAACTGTGACGGAGGACCTAGAGAATTCGAGTATCATAATTGAAGCACCGAAAGGCGGTCTTGTAGGTGATGCTATTTACCTTGATTTTCCTAGTGTAGGTGCGACAGAGAATATCCTGATGGCAGCGGCGCTTGCCAAAGGACCTACTATTCTAGAGAATGCAGCCAAGGAACCTGAGATTGTTGATTTAGCTAATATGCTCAACAAGATGGGGGCGAAAATCAAAGGTGCCGGCACAGATACCATACGTATCACTGGAGTTGATGAGCTTTCAGGTGCGATTCACACCGTTATTCCGGATAGAATAGAATGTGGAACATTTATGCTAGCTGCTGCTATCACAAGGGGAAAGGTCCTCATTAGAAATGGTATTCCTGGTCATGTAAGACCGATAATCGCCAAGCTAAAGGAGTGCGGGGTTTCAGTAAATACCGATGAAGATGGTATACTCGTAGATGCAACTAAGGGAAATCTCGTTGCGACTGATATCAAGACTCTGCCATATCCAGGTTTTCCGACAGATATTCAGTCACCTTTCATGGCATTTCTGACTACTGTCGAAGGAGCTAGCGTCGTTAGAGAGACAGTTTTCGAAAATCGTTTTATGCACGTTGTTGAGCTTAACCGTATGGGTGCTGATATTTCTGCAGATAACAGCAGAGAGGCGACGATTCCTGGAGGCAAGCAGCTTCATGGAGCAAAGGTTAGATCGACAGACCTTCGCGCAGGAGCGGCAATGGTGCTTGCGGGATTAGTAGCAACTGGAACTACTGAAGTGAGTGAGATTTATCATATCGAAAGAGGATATGAGGATTTTGTAGGGAAATTCAAGAGTCTGGGTGCAGACCTCATGAGAGTGGAGGAACACGATGTCTAACAATAAGTATCTCGAGATGTTAGCTCAGAAATATCCGAATCATCGCTCTGTAAATGCCGAAATTGTAAACCTTAGAGCGATTCTCGCTCTGCCGAAGGGGACAGAATATTTTCTAAGCGATCTTCACGGTGAATACGATGCGTTTCAGTACTTTGTGCGCAGTGCATCTGGTACTATCAAGATGAAAATCGATGAGAACTTCGGGGCAATTCTTAGCGCAACAGACAGAGAGCAATTAGCGGCACTCATTTACGATCCGGTAAATGAACTCAAGAGAAGAGAGGCTAATGAGGCTGATTTCAATGCTTGGTGCTCCTCTGCTATTTATAGATTGATAATCATTTGCAGAGCAGTATCTAACAAGTATACCAGATCCAAGGTTAGAAGAATTCTTCCTGATAATACTGGTTATATTATGGATGAGCTGATGTTTGCGGATGATGATGATAACAGACAGAAATATTATCAAGAAATCATCGATTCGGTAATTGAATTTAAAATTGCCAAGACGCTGATTACAGAGATTGCCAATACGATAAGTGAACTAGCTGTCGATCACCTTCATATCATCGGAGATATCTTTGATAGAGGCCCTAAACCTCACAGGATTATGGACTTCCTCATGTCTAGACGGAGTGTGGACATTCAATGGGGTAATCACGACGTTGTGTGGATGGGTGCAGCGTGCGGAAATAGACCGTGCATTGCGAATATCATTCGCATGAACGTTAGTTACAATAATTTCGATATGCTAGAGTATGGGTACGGCATCAATCTGCGTCCGCTAGCGACACGTGCGCAGCAGATTTATGGAGACGATCCTTGTACAGGTTTTATGCCTCATGTACTCGAAAAGAACAGATTTGACCCAATTCCTGAAGAACTTGCAGCTAAGATGCACAAGATGATTGCGATTATCCAGTTCAAGGTTGAAGGCCAGACAATAATTAACCATCCGGAGTTCAAGCTGGATCACAGGTTGATGCTCGATAAGATTAATTTTGATGATGGAACAGTTAATTGCTACGGAGAGGTTTATCCGATCAAGGATACGAACCTTCCGACTATTGACCCAGCAGATCCATACAAGCTAAGTCCTGAAGAGGAGGAGGTAATGGTTGCGCTTGAAGCATCTATAACTAATTCCAAGAAACTACAGGAGCATATTAACTTTTTGTATACGCACGGAGCTCTTTTTACAACATACAATGGCAATCTTTTGTTCCATGGATGCATCCCGTTTACGGAGGATGGCGATTTCATGGAAGTTACAATAGCTGGTAAGACAAATCATGGGGCAGGGCTCATGAGACAGCTTGACCAGGAACTAAGAGAAGTCTATTTCAATCCTAGATGCGATCTCGATAAGGCCGATGCTGCAAATTTAATGTGGTATCTCTGGCTCGGACCAGATTCGCCGCTGTTTGGAAAGGATAAGATGACTACCTTTGAGAGGCTCTTTATCGCAGATAAATCAACTCACAAGGAGCACACGGTTCCGTATTATAAGCTGATTAAGAATAAGGACATCTGCATCAAAATTATCCGCGACTTCGATCTTGACCCATCGAAGGGGATTATACTCAATGGGCATGTTCCGGTTAAAATCAAGGACGGAGAAAGCCCAATCAAGGGAGAAGGTAAACTTATAGTTATCGACGGTGGTATTTCAAAGGCTTATCAGAAGACTACTGGAATTGCCGGATACACGTTTATATTTAACTCCTGGTTTATGGCACTATCTGAACACGAGCCATACCATCCGCTCCAGCCAGACGGTACACAGGAATTTAATAACCCTAATATCGTTACAACTCACACCCTTCCTGCTCGTATGCTTATTATAGATACGGACATAGGGAAGGTGCTGCAGTCTCAGATAGATGACCTTCAGCAGCTGAATGCTGAATTCCGCAAGGGAACCATCAAGGAAGTTTATCCGAAGAGGGGCAAATACTACTCTAAGAACTAGGCGATACTCGCTATAAAAGTGGAACCAAAACTACTAAGTGTCGCTAATACTATTTATCGAAAGAAGGTGCTACTATGATTCGCATAATAAGCGTTGTGCTCGGCGGAATTTTATTTGCTCTATGCATTTACTATTTTATGTTGCTATACAAGAATAATAGGAGAAATAGATTCTAATGAATGTGCAGACCATTAGCATTCCCAATAAGAAGTGCGATAAGCCGTCAAGCGGACTAGCTTGCGTAACTGGTGCTAGCTCTGGTATAGGTGCGGAGTTTGCACGTCAGCTTGCAGCCGAAGGATATTCAGTTATCTTGGTTGCAAGAAGAGAGGATAGGCTCGTTGACCTTGGTCAGGAACTCGCAAGCGATTTCCGCGTAGAGTGCGAATGCATAACAGCGGATTTATCAGATTTAAATGAATGCGAGCAGCTTGTTTTGTATCTCAAATCAAAGCGCGAGATGCCTTTAGATATACTCATCAACAATGCTGGCTTCGGCGCAGTGGGAAGATTTGATAAGAGCGATATTTCGACTGATCTAAACATGATTGATGTCAATGTTAAGGCTCTTCACTACATCGCACATCAGATGATGCCTCATTTTATAGAGCGGGATTATGGACATATCATCAATGTAGGGTCTGTTGCTGGACTTATGCCAGGAGGACCGTATATGGCGACGTACTATGCGACCAAGTCATATGTCGTGTCTCTTACAAATGCACTTGCTGAAGAACTGAAACGCCTCGGTAGCCACGCCCAGGTTCATGCACTCTGCCCAGGACCGGTAAATACAGAGTTCAACGATGTTGCAAACGTGAAATTCTCGCTTAAGGGAATATCTGCGCGTGAATGTGTATCGTATTGCATAGACGAAGCGGATAAGGGCAAGATTATCATAGTTCCTAATATGATGGTCAAAGCAGCTGCAATTGCTTCAAAGTTTGTGCCAAAGGATATAGTGCTCGGCATAGTGGCACGCAGTCAAAAGAGTAAAATTGAAAGATAGGATTGTAAGACCATTGAATTCACTTGACAACAGCACTATACCATGTTAAATTGTTATAGTGCTTTGAGCGCCTATAGCGCAATTGGATAGAGCGTCACACTACGAATGTGAAGGTTCGGGGTTCGAGTCCCTGTGGGCGCACCACACAAAATACTGCAACTCAGCTGAGTTGCAGTATTTTGCTTTTTGTAGATGCAATCCCATTCGATTTGATATTGATTATTTCAATTTTAAATCTTCAATAATAGAACATCCTCAAATAGATTTTACCTATAGGTAAATCTATTGAGATTAAATGACGTAGGTGGTAATCTCTTTTACGTAATGAAAATGAAAATTTATGGAGGTGTATGTAATGTCAATTACAGCTGAAACAGCGCAAGCGCACAAGAATGACCCTGCGGTTCTATGCTGCAGAGCAGAGGAGGGAACTGAACTAACTCCAGCAAACTTTGAAGATCCGGCAATTTTTCCTGATCTAATTGATACTGGACTACTTAACATCGATGGAGCGCTTAAGCTTGGACAGGTGCTCAACGGATCGAAGCTAACTAAGACCGTTGATTCCCTAACTCCAATTACTCCAGACATTGTTGATAAATATGACGAAGAAGTCGATGAGGCTGCTGAAGAAGCTGATGAAGCAACAGAAGCAGGCGCACTGACAGAACCTTCAATTGGTGGACAAGTACAGAACGTTAATATGTCAGTTGTTGGCGGCGTTGTTAAGCTCTATATCGGGGAGGGCAAGGACATCGCAATTGAGTTCCCAGTATAGAACCATCATTTTTACCGCATAGATAGATTGATCAGCTCCTTTGAGCCAGGCTTAGCCTGGCTCTTTATTTTAAATAAAGAAATGAAAAAATACGGGCTGACATCTGCCAGCCCGCATTTATTATGAGTATAAATCATATTTATATACTATTTAGGAACTACGAAACCCTTTCCTAGAGCATCGTCTGGATCGATGAACCAAGTAGCTTCTCCGCAGAGATATGCACCACCCTTTACCTGAGGGACGATTGCATCGAACTCGCCAACCTTTGTCTCGCTCTGAATCATGCCGTAGAACTTAGTTCCAATGAATGACTCGTAAACGAATTCCTTACCAACAGGGAGCTCTCCGAGTGCGTGAAGCAGGGACATCTTAGCTGATGTACCAGTTCCGCAAGGGGATCTGTCTAGCTGAGGGTCTGCAGGGTCTCCGAATACTACGAGGTTACGTAGGTCTGCATCTGGGGTATCTGTTGTTGAGTAGTTCTCAACAAGATCTACAGATGTGATATCTAGCTCAGGGTGCTGTATTGTAACAGTCTTGTTAACTTCCTGTAGCATGAAACTTGAGAATCTTGTTAGGAAGCCAGCTGTGTCAGGACCAACCTTGATTCCGAAATTCTTCTCTGTATCAACAAGAGCGAAGAAAGAACCACCGAAGCAGATGTCATATACAACGTCCTTGCCTTCGAATTCAACATGAAGATCCTTCTTGTATCTAAATGAAGGAACGTTTGTTAGAGTTACACCGATAACCTTGCCATCCTTAACATCAGCAACAGTTCTGATGATACCAGCTGGAGCTTCTAGAACAACCTCAGTCTGAGGTTCTTTCATCTCCATTAGACCACCTTCAAGGATTGCTGTTACAACACCAATTGTGCAGTGACCGCACATGTTGAGGTATCCGCCACCATCCATGAAGAATACGCCGAAGTCAGCTTCCTTATTGCAAGGCTCAACAACGAAAGCACCGAACATATCGTGGTGTCCACGAGGCTCGAACATGAGAGCGGTTCTTACATAATCATAATGCTCTTCGAGGTAATGCTTTCTCTCAATCATTGTGTTTCCTTCTGTCTCTGGACAATCGAGAACTACTCTGCAGTACTCACCTTCAGTGTGAGCCTCTATAGTTCTGATAGCGTCAGTGTACTTAGTGTAATCAATCTTAGCAGTTAGTGCCATATCATGTACCTCCTTAGGTTACATAAGTATAAAAATAAATAATTGCCACCTAAGTAAACTATAGAGCAGTAAATATTAAAAGTCAATAATATAACAAATGCATATTACTAAAATTAATACACGGATGGTATGAGTGTTAGTTCAAATGCACTGAAACCATCTTGTTTTAACGAAAATGTTGTGAATTGATTATCAATAAAATTCAATAAAGTTTTGATATCGATAGAAATTGCTGATTAAAATATGTTACCAAAAAAAAGCAGATATTGTATAACAAAGGATGAGATATGACAGAAAATTATCTATTGAAAAACTCAATAGATAATCTAACAATTATCATTGAAATAAATAAATCGTTATGTTATCATCAATCTAGAAAAGAGTGCGCATTACCTTTATTTGTGTGGCTTTTCGAACGATACGCATTAATGATTTGTAGAGTCAAAGATATTTAAGGAGAGACTGTGTCATGGAAAATTTGCAGATTTTGTTGAGACAGCATGTAGGTAAACCTTGCGCTCCAATTGTTAAAGTTGGTGACAAAGTTAAGAAGGGAACCCTCATTGCAGAACCAACAGGTCTCGGCGCAAATATCTTCTCCAGCGCTTATGGCGTTGTTGAAGAAATAACAGACGAGATGATTGTTATTAAGCCTGATGAAGAGCAGAAGGACGAGTTCGTTCCTATCGAAGAAGGAACTCCTCTAGAGATGGTTAGGGCTGCTGGAGTTGTAGGAATGGGCGGAGCTGGATTCCCTACTGCAGTTAAGCTAGATGCTCATTTCGAGGGTGGTGGTTACATCCTTGTAAATGCTTCTGAGTGCGAGCCTGGACTAAAGCACAACATTCAGCAGATTGAGGAAGAACCAGAGAAGGTTATCCGTGGAGTAAAGCTCTGCATGGAAATCTCTGGAGCAGATAAGGCAATAATTGCTATTAAGAAGAAGAATCGTAAGGCTGTTGAAATCCTTGACGAATGTCTCAAGGATGAGCCAAATATCACTAGACATCTTCTACCAGACATCTACCCAATGGGTGAAGAAAGAGCTGTAGTAAGAGAATGTCTAGGTATTGAGCTAGAGCCAAGCCAGCTTCCATCAGCAGCAAAGTCTGTTGTAATCAACAGTGAGACTTGCTCAAGAGTAGCTGAGGCTGTAGATGAGAGAAAACCATCATTCCTAAAGCACCTCACAGTAAGAGGTAAGCTCAACGGAGGACACGACGCTCACGTATTTATGGACGTTCCAGTTGGAACAAGCGTTGGCGCTCTAATCGAGAGAGCTGGTGGAATTGATGGTGAGTATGGTGAAATCGTAATGGGTGGTGCCTTCACTGGTAAGTCAACAACATTAGATGCACCTATCACTAAGACAACAGGAGCTATCCTAGTTTCTATGCCATTCATGGATTTACACGGAGCAAGCATGGGAATCCTCGTTTGCGCATGTGGTGGTAACTATGAGAGAATGCAGGAACTTTGCAAGAAGTACAACGCAAAGGAAGTTTCCCACTGCTACTGCAAGCAGGCACAGGAAATGCCTAATGGTTCAAGAAAGTGCGAGAGGCCAGGAAACTGCCCAGGGCAGGTATCAAACAACCTACAGTTCAAGAAGGATAAGTGTGAGTACATTATCATCGGAAACTGCTCAGATTGTTCGAACACTGTAATGGCTTCTGGACCTAAGATGGGTCTAAAGGTAATTCACCAGACAGACCACATCATGAGAGCGGTAGATCATCCACTATATAGAACTCTGAGAGTTTCTAAGCAGGTTGATCAAGATCTTAACGTAGTAGATAACGTTGAGAACAACTAGTTGATATTTAATCCGAGTGCTTCATGTGCCCGATCGCATGAAGCGCGGACGGAATAAATATATAAAATTTTGCATTTGCAAAGGCAATATTTTTAAGGAGGAAGATCGATATGTCAATCACAGCTGAAACAGCTAAACAACATGCGAACGACCCAGCGGTACTATGCTGCAGAGCAGAAGAGGGAACTGTTCTTGAGCCAGCTAACTTCGAAGATCCAGCAATTTTCCCAGATCTAATTGATTCTGGTCTGCTGAATGTCGATGGAGCTCTCAAGCTAGGTCAGGTACTAAACGGATCGAAACTAACTAAAACTGTTGATTCTTTAACTCCAATCACAGCAGACATCGTTGACAAGTACGATGCTGATGAGGTTGCAGAGGAAGAGGCTCCAGTTGCTGAGGCAGAGGAAGCTCCAGCTGCAGTTGCAGCTCCAGTTGCTCCAGTTGCTGCAGCAGCAGGAACAATTAAGCTACACATCGGAGAGGGAAAGAACATCGACATCGAGCTCCCAGCAGGACTTGGTGGTGGCGTTGTAGCTCCAGCTCAGACAGTAGCAACAGCAGCTCCAGCAGTAGCAGCAGCTCCAGTTGAAGAGCACGCTGAGACTGTTCTAAGAGAGATGACAAGAAAGCACTACAAGATCAACAAGGTTGTTCTTGGAGAAGAGACTAAGATTGAGGGAGATACACTCTACGTTCGTAAGAGCGCAGCTACAGAGGGTGCAGCAGAGCAGAAGCTTGTTCAGTCCCTAGAGCTTAGCCTAATTACACCAGATAATTACCACGTATACACAGAGACTGTAATGGATATCCAGCCAATCGCTACAAAGGCAGACTCCGATATGGGTCTTGGTGAGGGCGTAACTCAGGTTCTCGATGGCGTTGTAATGGTTGTAACTGGTATTACAGAAGAAGGTGTTCAGGTTGGTGAGTTCGGTTCATCCGAGGGTTACATCGACGAGAACATGATGTGGGGTCGCCCAGGTGCTGTAGATAAGGGTGAGATTATGATTGTTGCTCACGCTGTTATCGACAACCTAAAGAACATGGAAAGACCAGGACCTATTGCAGTTCACACTGCTGTAGACCACGTAGTTTCTGAAATCAGAGAAGCTATGAGAAGGGACCTTAAGGATGTTACTCCTTCTGAGGAGCAGACACTTAAGCAGACAAGACACCCTGGAAAGAAGAAGGTTGTTATTGTTAAGGAAATCATGGGACAGGGTGCTATGCACGACAACTTCCTATTCCCTAACGATCCTGTAGGCGTACTTGGAGCTAAGCCAAACGTTGATTTAGGTAACGTTCCAGTAATGGCTAACCCACTCGAGGTACTCGATGGCTGCATCCACGCTCTAACCTGCATCGGACCTGCTTCAAAGGAAATGTCCAGACACTACTGGAGAGAGCCACTAGTTGTTGAGGCTGTACATGATGAAGATATCGACGTAGTAGGCGTTATCTTCGTTGGATCACCTCAGGCTAACTCCGACAAGTTCTACGTATCCAGAAGACTTGGCCAGATGGTTGAGTCCATGGGCGTTGATGGTGCATTCGTTACAACAGAAGGATTCGGAAACAACCACGTTGACTTCACTTCCCACATCGAGCAGATTGGTAAGAGAGGGATTCCAGTTGTTGGATTCTCATTCTGTGCTGTACAGGGTGCTCTCGTAACAGGAAACAAGTACTGCGACGCAATGGTAGACAACAACAAGTCCATGTCCGGAATTGAGAACGAGGTTCTCGCTTGCAACACTCTCTGCACAGAGGATGCTATCCGTGGACTTGCTATGCTGAAGGCTAAGATGGCTGGTGAAGAGATTAAGGCTCCAGAGAGATCATACAACGTAAACGTTAAGAACAACAACGTTGAGCTCATCGAGAAGGCTACTGGTACAAAGATTGAACTAGTAGAAAATGAGCAGTCACTTCCAATAAGTGAAAAGAGAAAGGAAAAGTACGACTAATCTTTGCTTAAGAAAGGTAGATATTACATATGAATTACGGAGATAAGATAATCAAAGTTGAGGGAGTCATTACAGAGGTTCATGATGGAGGAATCTGCGTAGATATTAAAGGTCGACTAGGTGAACTCAAGGTGCCGATGAGAATGGTAATCTCAGATTATCCACTACAGGTCGGACAGACGGTCGCTTGGAATATGAGCTTCATAGAACAAGAGGGACCGGAAGTTAACGAGAAGTACGTAAGTAATATCGATATTCTAAACAGACGTCGTACTGAATATGCTGAAAAGCACAAATAACTAAGGAGGAAAAGACAAATGAGTATGACAGTTGTAAAAGGCTTACAATCTGAAATATTTGTTCCTATTACACCTAAGTCAGTATTTACACCAGTAACTAAGCCTCTCAATGAGATGACAGTTGCTCTTGCTACTGCTGCAGGTGTACACGTAAAGACAGATAAGAGATTCAACCTCGCTGGGGACTTCACTTGGAGAAAAATACCAGATGATACACCCTCAAGCGAGTTAATGGTAACACATGGTGGATACGATAACTCTGACGTTAACAAGGACATCAACTGCATGTTCCCTATCGACAGACTCCATGAGTTAAGAGACTCAGGTTTCATCAAGGCTACTGCACCTACACATGCTGGATTCATGGGTGGTGGTGGAAACATCGAAAAGTTCACAAACGAGACTGGTCCAGAAGTTGCACAGATGCTCAAGGATGAAGGCGTTGATGCTGCAATCCTTACAGCTGGATGAGGAACTTGCCACCGCTCTGCAACAATCGTGCAGAGAGCAATTGAGGCTGCTGGAATTCCAACAGTTATTATCGCAGCACTTCCACCAGTTGTAAGACAGGCTGGATCTCCACGTGCGGCTGCTCCAATCGTACCTATGGGTGCTAATGCAGGTGCTCCACATGACGTAGAGATGCAGACAGCTATCGTAAAGTCAACACTAGAGCTTCTCGAGACAATCGAGACTCCAGGAAAGATTGTTCCACTGCCTTACGAGTATCACGCTGTAATCTAGTTCTTAATTTAATAGGACATCGGAAACGAAGATGGGGCAGATTTATATCTGCCCCTTTTTTCTAAAGAAAGTTCGAGAAATTCTTAACACATTATGCCACCTATTTAAAAGATTGATCGAACAGACTAGAAATTATTACGTAAATTATACAAAAGCTAAAGTATTGAGGTATGCATATGAGTGTACAGGAAATTGATTTGAGAAGACTTGTCATTAAGGCTTTTCATATGAATGACGTTGAGATGGGTGACCACAATAGCGTTGGGTATAACGGTATGATGACCGTATCCAAAGAGATTATCCCATCACTTCTTGAAAAATATGAAACACTTGATAATATAGATATTCAGGTAATTAAGCCTGGAGATCATAATAGATGGACTAATACTATCATGGATATCATCCCTATATCTGCAAAGGTGCTAGGAAAATGTGGAGAAGGTATCACTCATACATTAACCGGTGTATATGTGATGCTCACTGGTGTTGATACCGAGGGTAAGCAGACACACGAGTTTGGGTCTTCAGAAGGTCAGCTTAACGAACAGTTAGTTCTTGGCAGAGCTGGTACACCAGGTGAAGATGACTATATTATCTCATTTGATGTTACCTTTAAACAGGATATGGGACAGGAAAGACACGGCTGCCTAGAAGCTCATCAAGCTTGCGATGATTTTATTCAGATATACAGAGAGCTGATGAAGAAATTTGACGGAAATAAAGCGACAGAGCGTCATGAGTACCATGACATTGCCAGACCAGGTCAGAAGAAGGTATTAATTATCAGGCAGGTTGCTGGTCAGGGCGCTATGTACGACACATATCTGTTCCCAGATGAGCCATCAGGCGCTCATGGTGGGCGTTCTATAATAGAGATGAACAATATGCCAGTCTTCCTAACTCCAAATGAGTACAGAGACGGGGCTATTCGTTCAATGCAGTAAGGAGGTGCTGATATGGGAATTGGTCCTTCAACAAAAGAAACAAGCTTACATCATTTTAGAGATCCACTAGTAGATATCGTCGGTTCAGATTCTGGCATTGATCTAATGGGAGTCCTACTATTCGGTACGTCAGATGACAACAAGGAGAAGCTTAGAAATAGCAAACGTGCTGCCATTATGGCTGAAGGCATGAGAGCTGATGGTGTAATTCTTACATCTGACGGATGGGGAAATAGTGACGTAGACTATACAAACTGCGTCGAGGAGCTCGGAGAGATGGGAATTCCTATGTCCGGGCTAAACTTTAGTGGTACCATGGCTACTTTCGTGGTTGAAAATGAATATTTGCAGAATAATATCGTAGATATAAATAAGAACCCTGAAGGGCTTGAATCTAATATCGTCGGTGAGAACAACATGACTGCGGACGATGTTAAGAAAGCTCTTATGATTCTTAAAATTCGCATGAAAGAAAAAGAACTCAAAAATAGATAGTAAGACGGTATTGTCATTGATATGATATAATACCAATAGGGATGACGGGCAATTCCGGCATCCCTTATTCTATGGATGAGATTATCCTTAGAACACTAAAATTTCATCATCATCAATATTTTTATAAGATAAGGAGAGTTTGTGATCAGTTTCGCTACGAGGCTAGATTGCACGATATGACGCATATGAGAAATCCAAATAGACAGGCGGCAAAGAGACGTGCATCCCAATCAGAGGGTTCCGATACTATACTAATCTATAATTCTAGCAATGGTGCCACAGAGAAGTATGCAGAATGGATAGCAGAAGCACTGGACTGCGATGTGATGAAATATTCACGCGCTAAACTAGGATATGCCTCGATGTATAAAAATATAATATTTGGCAGCTGGATTAGGGGTGGTGAGATAACACGATTTAATATGCTTCGCGCAAACCTATCAAATTTTGGTATAGATAATAATAACCTTATCGTATTTGCAACTGGCGTTATTGAGCCGACAGATGAGTATAGGACCTTTGTAAAAGGGCTTAATGGCTGTAAACAGCTGCCGGATGATTGTTTTTATATGCTTCCAGGAAAATATAATTCAAAAGATTGCAAGAGTGCAGATAAGATTGCACTAAAAGCTATGGGAGAAAAGATATTTGTTCCAGTGCATGATGATCAAGTTCAAGATGCAAAGGAAAGATTTGAATATGGCTATGACGGAATTGATCATGAGGCAATTCTCCCTATCCTTGAGAAGGTGCGTGAATTTAGGGGAGCGTAGATATAAAGGGTTCTGTGATACAGTAATTATTAGATATAGAAGTGCTGTAATTCAGTGAGTATGAAAGATGATAGAATCTAAAGAATGCAGATGCTAAATACAAACATGCAGAAAAAGAAAAGGTCTCCATCTGGAGACCTTTTGTGATTTCTTATTGTGCTTACTAATTAAGCTTTCTTCTTATCAGCAAGAGCATCCTTACCAAACATGAATGCTGTGAAGTATACAACTACGATAACAACCTTAAGAAGTACATCTATTGGCAGATTCTTTACTAGGAAGTATGCGATGCAAACACCAACTACACCACCTACCATCTGGCAAAGTGTGCAAACCATGTCGAATCTGTTTTCCTTGATGAACTTAGGTCCATTACCAAATGCCATTAGGTATGCGCAAGATCCCATCATGATTGGGAATGCAGCTCCAACGTTCATTCCGAGAACGGAGATAAGTGCTAAGCAAGGAGCATATAGACCTACACCGATATTCATAAGTGCGCCTAGGAAGAAGTTAACAACTACAGCGATTACCAGCTTAGCTCCGTGAAGAGCAGTTGCAGTTCCAACTAGTCCGAAAGGTCCAATGTTAGCAGCCCTGCAAGCCATTACAGTTCCTAGGATAAATAGACCAACGCACATTCCGATACGAACCTTGTGTTGATCCCACTTTGTAACGAATCCAGCTCCTACGAATGCACCTAGTACAGCTGCGACAAGCATGGATACAAGTGTTAGAGTATCAACATCAACGAATCCGAAGAATAGGAATGCTTCTAGAAGTACAGGGAGAGTATCTCCAACGTTTAGAGTTCCAGGGATGTAAATGTCCTTGATAGATCCTCTAATCTTAAAGAGTGCGCAAGATGTAGCATATGAACCGATTCCTAGTGTATCGAAGAAGTTAGCAATAACGCCGACCATAGCGTTCCAAGGTGCAAATTTCTTCTGCTCAGCCCATTCAGCCTTACCTTCTTCTGTTGCTAGGTTAGCTTTTACCTTTAGTAGTGTTAGCGAGATACAGAGAACCATTCCGATCACGCATAGACCTTTTAGTGCATATAACATAATAACCTCCATACGTTAAAAAAACGATGTAAAAAAGATAATTCCTACAGACTCCCGATCGTCTGTTCTTGAATTCATTATATTGGTTTGATATATGTTTGTCAATAATATAGCGATAATATGTTATTATTATGAAGATATTGATATTTAGCTATTTTCGGGTTCTTGTGATACAATTTACTGACTGAAAGAAAAATTATTTTTAATATATTATTGAACTGTTTCAAAAAATCTCTCAGTAACTTCTTTAGGAGGTTTTACGGTAACTAATGAAATTCCCACAAGTAAGATACAATTTACAGTTAAACTCCATAAAAGAGGAGTAACACCTAATGGATTTTTCCAAACAAATGAAGTTAAAAGCAATGTTGCAAAACCACCTAATGTTCCAAATATAGCTCCTTCTCTATTTGCTCTTTTCCAGAAAAGTCCAGCAAGTAAAGCAGGAAGTAATTGTGCATAGCCTGGTGTAGCAAAGTGAGTTGCTGTTTTAAATATATTAGGGAAATATATTCCAAAGAAAGTAGAAATTATAACAAATAGAACAGTCATAATTCTTCCTAAAAGTACAACAGTTTTTTGAGAAACTTCTTTTTTATACAATTTTAAGAAAATGTCTCCAACAAACATTGAACTACAAGCTAATAATTGAGAACTTGCTGTTGACATAGCAGCTGAAAAAGCAGCTAAGAAAATACCTGTTCCCAATAGGTGACCAAAAGGAATTCCATTCATAGCCCAGTGTATACTCTTTTGTGCATCTAATGGATTTAAATTACCACCAAATAAATAAGGAATAATCATAATTCCAATTAGAAGTAAAGGAACCATACAAACAACTTCATAAATAGGAAAGGCAACAGCTAAAACTTTATAAGTTTCTCTCTTTTTAGCAATAAAGAATCTTACAAAAATATGAGGCCAAACAGCAAAAGAACCAATTGTAATAGCAAGGTGTAAATTCATAATAGGAGTATATAATTTATTAGGACCAGGAATACTGTTTAAACCAGGTCTAATTTCTGTAGCTTTCTTCATTACTACTGATAAATCTTCAGGCATAGATTTAATAAGAACAAAAAGTGCAAGAAGAACAACTATTGTAAAAACAACTCCTTGTATAGCATCAGTCCAAGCTACAGATTTCATTCCACCAATAGAAACAAAAATTAAAAGAACTAAAGCTAAGAAAATAGTTCCAACTGTTGATGGAACTTGTGCAGCTCCTTCAAGTCCTGCACCTAGACCACCTAATTGCATACCAATATAAGGCATAGTAAAGTAAATTAATCCTAAGGAAGTAATAAATCTAAAAAAGTTAGAGTAATATCTTTGTCCAAAAAAATCACCAGGAGTAGATAAACCATATTTTTTTCCTAATGTCCAAAGTTTATATCCAACAAAAACTTGTAAACCAGCTCCCCAGAATATACCCTGAGCTATTCCAAGAGAACCAACCCCATTTGTATAAGCTTCACCAACTACTCCATAAAATGCAAGTGTACTCCAAATTGAAAAAACTAATGTCATAATTGTTGCAAAAATTCCAATAGATCTTCCACCTAAAAAGAATTCATCTCCAGTGTCATCAGTCTTTTTATGTGCATATATCCCAACACCAATTAATAAAAGTGAAAACAAGACAGTACAAACTATTGTTATCATATTCATCAACTCTCTTCATTTTGATAATTTTTAAAATAAAAATAATTTATAATAGATGCATAAAAACCAGTTAAAACAATTGAAACTACTGATATAGGGATCCAACCTAAAAAAAGATAGGGGCTATCAGCTATAATGTATCCTCCAAAGATACCCCACAGGAAACCTAAAAATGTTAAAATAAAATAAATATTTTTAGACATTATAATCATCTCCTTTTAAAATTCTTTAAAATTATCTCTATAATAATGAGGAGCCATTCCATATTTCTGTTTGAAGCTTTTACTAAAATAAGAGCTATCTTTAAAACCTACCATTTCAGAAATATTTTCTATGTTCAAATTTTTTTCTTTTAATAATTCCTTAGCCTTTTCTAATCTTATATTCAATAAGTAAGTTGAAAAGTTTATATTAAATTTCTCTTTAAATTTTCTACTAAAGTAACTATCACTCATATTACAAACATTTGCAACTTCAGTTAGA
>ERZ773035.66-NODE-66-length-87468-cov-12.535046_pt1 | contig 87468 bp, 79 predicted proteins | sample MGYA00511487_ERZ773035 | MGnify/ENA primary metagenome ERZ773035 (study PRJEB29015, sample SAMEA2737985) | human oral metagenome | biome: human oral; feature: human-associated habitat; material: dental | place: China | collected 2024 ... | reverse complement strand
TAAAGTGGCACGCGAGCTGGGTTCAGAACGTCGTGAGACAGTTCGGTCTCTATCTGTTGTGGGCGTTGGAAATTTGAGGAGAGCTGACACTAGTACGAGAGGACCGTGTTGGACGTACCGCTGGTATATCGGTTGTTTTGCCAAGGGCATAGCCGAGTATCTACGTACGGATTAGGATAAGCGCTGAAAGCATCTAAGCGCGAAGCCAACTTCGAGATTAGATTTCCTTATAGGGTCGTTGAAGATTACGACGTTGATAGGCTGTAGATGTAAAGTCAGAGATGGCAAAGTCGAGCAGTACTAATTGCCCGAACACTTCTTTTATAAGTCTTTTTAGATGATATATGATATATGTTTTATATTGTATTTTTCTCTTAGTCAGTATGTTTTATATAAACGTATTAAGGTGGTTATAGCGGTGGAGATACACCTCTTCCCATTCCGAACAGAGAAGTTAAGCCCGCCTACGCCGATGGTACTGCCACTAGGTGGAAGAGTAGGTAGCCGCCAACCTTTTTAAAGAGGTTATCCCAACAACGGGGTAACCTCTTTTTTGTTTATAATAATGATATTGTTATCGTTACAAAACCAATCACCAAACAAAAAACTCATCTGCAATAAATCGCAAATGAGTCTGTGTATGTTCTTGAGCTATCGGTGTATTATTTGTAATTTTTAAACCAACTGTCGATCTTCAGACGTAATACTCCGAATAGAGCTTCCGAGAATATGCCGCCACTCATCTTGGAGACTCCAAGTTCGCGATTGACAAAGATAATAGGCACCTCCTGTATACGGAATCCGTATTTGAATGCCGTAAACTTCATCTCTATCTGGAAGGCATAACCTTTGAAACGAATAGCGTCGAGGTCGAAGCGTTCGAGGACTTTACGGGTGTAGCAGACAAAGCCGGCTGTGGTATCTTTTACTTTGAGTCCGGTAACAATACGTACATAGATAGAGGCAAAATACGACATCAAGATACGTCCGATAGGCCAATTGACTACACTTACCAGATTATTTACATACCGAGAGCCTACGGCAACATCTGCTCCGCCATTTGCACAAGCATTGTAGAGATTTAGCAGGTCTTTGGGCGGGTGAGAGAAGTCGGCGTCCATCTCGAATATGTATTTATAGCTGCGAGCCAAAGCCCAGCGAAAACCTGCGATATATGCCGTACCAAGTCCAAGTTTGCCACTGCGTTCGACCAGATGTAGGCGTTCGGGGAATTCCGTCTGCAGGCGTTTCACTATATCGGCTGTGCCATCGGGTGACCCGTCGTCTATGATAAGAATATCAAAACTATGCGGCAGACCGAATACGGCTCTTATGATACTCTCGATATTTTCCTTTTCGTTGTATGTAGGAATAATTACTACTGAATCGTTCATATTATTTTATATTATAAATGAGGTTACAAAGATATAAAATATTTTCATATCGGGAACGAATAAAAAGATATATCAATATGTAGATGATTACTCTTTTTCATATCGTTTCCTATTCAGTATAGCCTCTTCGAGCATCGACAGCGTTGTCCGCATCGATACGTAGCTCTCTCCGCCGGCTGCATTGAGGTGTCCGCCTCCTTTGAAGTCTTCTGCCATCTTATTGGCTGGGAATGAGCCTTGTGAACGAAACGATATCTTTATTTTTTCCTTTTCGTTGTCTTGTCGTACGAATATCGATATATCTATATCTTTTATCGAAAATGGCAGATTTACAAAACCTTCGGTATCGCCCACTTGGTAGTTGTAGTGCTTGCACTCTTTGGCTGTAAGGTATATCAAGGCGGTGCGTTGCTCTTTGTATATCCTCATCTTTTTCGACAGACAATAGCCCATAAGTCTCATTCTATCTACGGAATAGGTATTGAATACGCGGTTGTATATTTCGTCTTTGTTGATGCCGATTTTTAGTAATTCGTTGATTATAATATATATATCGGGGTTCTGTGAGTTGTAAGAGAAGTTGCCTGTGTCGGTCATCATACCGGTATAGATACACTCTGCTATATCCTTGGTAATATGGTCGTAAGGAGCGCCTGCCATAGATACGATTCTATACATTAGCTCGGCTGTAGACGATATTTCGGGGTGCGATATATCTACGTCGCACTCTATATCGGGATTGGGGTGGTGGTCTATTAGTATTCGACGCGCTTTCGATGCTCCTACCGGAGTTTTGAGCCAATTGATACGATTGATGGTGTTGAAGTCGAGTAGGCAGAGGAGATCTGCTTCGGCTATGGTTTTGTTGGCGAGGTCGTTGTCGTCGAGAGCTACGACTATGTCTTTGCTACCCGGTAACCAAGCCAAAAATTCGGGGAAACGATTGGGTACTACTACCGATGCGTTTTTGCCCATACTGTGCAATAGCCAATATAAACACAACGACGAGCCTAATGCGTCGCCGTCGGGCGATACGTGTGTAATCATTACTATATTATGCGAATCGTCGATAAACTGTTTCAGTTGTGATATTTTCTCTTCCGATATTATTTTGTTAAGCATTATGTTGGTTGTTTTGTTTTTAAAGAAAAAAGTTGCCTCTACTACTGCAGTATCCCTTTCCCTTGACGTATTATCTCGATATTGTTGTCGTCGGTGCAGTCTACTATAGTCGATGGTGTATTGTCGCCTGAGCCGCCGTCGACGATGAGGTCGACGATAGATTCGTATTTTTCTATAAGTAGCTCAGGGTCGGTCTCATACTGGCTGATATTGTCGGCAGATATTACCGATGTGGTGAATATCGGGTTGCCGAGGACTTCTACTATCTGCAGTGCTATATTATTATCCGGTACTCTGATACCTATTGTTTTTCGGTCTTTGAGGATAGGCGGTAGCCGTTTGCTGCCATTGAGTATGAAGGTGAATGCTCCGGGTAGATTCCTTTTGAGCAGCTTGAACACATCTGTCGATATACGTGCGTATTCTGCGATATTGCTCAGGTTGTGGCAGACTATCGCCATACGCGATTTGTCGCGGTCGAGGTGTTTGATACGGCATATTCTCTCTATGGCTTTGGGGTGGAATATATCGCACCCGAAAGCATAGACCGTATCGGTGGGGTAGATGATTATTCCGCCTCGACGCAATAGGTCTACTACCTGCAGTATCAGTCTGGGACTCGGATTCTGTTTGTGTATTTTTATGTGCATATAGATAAGTTGTAAAAAATGCGAGGCAAAGGTAGTAAAAAATCTTGTAGTCTATAGGTTGTCATTGTGCTAATGTTATCTAATATAACACAAAAAGGAGTCTCCCCACGACGGAAGAAACTCCTTTTCTAATCACTAATTATAAAACTATAAAACGAATCAGATAATAACTCCGATTACCTTATCTATAAGCGTAATTATCTGATGCAGAGAGTTTGTCTTGGTGTCGGTGAAGTTGACCTCAAACGTATAATTGTATCTGTCTGTGGCATTGCTACTGAAAGTAGATATCATACCCAGAGCATACTGAGCTACATCGTAAAAAGGCGAACCTTGCTGTACAAGAGGCATAAGTTGCTCTTTGAGAGGCACAAAGCTGCCCCCGAAATATAACGGCTGACCGATAATATTGTTCAGCGACCTATTTTCGACACCACCTTGGAGCAGACGGGCATAGTCGATACTATCGTTGGTATAATAGAATATGTCGTCTTTTATTCCGAAGAATATACCGTTGAAGGAGTATGTGTTATCAGCTATTTTATTGATTTTCTTTTCGCGGTCTTTTGCGAGAATAAATTCGAAAAATTCGGCGGCTTTCGTCTTGTCGACTGTGGCAAAGATGGAGAATACGAGAGGATTATTTACACTACTTATATTCAGTCTATTGAATGTAGCGAAGATATCTCCATTGAAAACAGAGATGAGCTTTTTGTAGTCCAAGTTACCTAGTACGGGAGCCAACTTATTCAAAATATTCATTTTATTGCTATCGATAGAGGAAGCGATAGCATTGCCGTCGATATTGGCAGCGAAATACATTATATTGTTATCTCCCACATACTTATTGAGGTTGCCTTTGAGTACCGTTTTATTGGCAGCCATAGAGTTGAATCGGGCTTCGTCTTCGGGTGTCTCGAAGAATATGTTCATTTTGCTTATAATCTTACCGTTTTCGAAGTTACACGAAACTATGGTAGAGTAGTTGTTGTCATCGTAAACGGACTGTAGGTCGCTGTCTATCACGCCTTTCGATACCGAATCCATAGCTAAGTGCGATGATGTTCTTTTCAGCTGATCGATATAGAATTTGCTCAATTTACCCATCGATATATATGCTACGATATCATTGTCAGAGGCAGATAGTTTGGTGTAGTTGGGTGTGGCGGCGAAAGACTTGTCGTGCTCCATTTTGAGCATATCGGATATATCTTTTGCCGATGTCTGTCCCTGTTGGTTTTGTGGGTCGACGATGATGACTATATTTTTGCTGTCCCATGCCATACTTACACTCGACGACGGATATACCATTGAGTATACGCCTCCGTCGACCTTGATGTTTTCTTTTGCGGAAGCCTCTATCTTAATGAGGTTTTCGTAGAATTTCTTGCTGTTATCGACTGCCATAGATATGCCTATGGTACCGTCGTTGTTGCAGAAGAGATACGCTTTGCCTAAGACCTTTAGCCCGATGGCATTGGGATTTTTTAGGCAACTTTTTACAAGTTCTTTCAGCTCGCTATTATCGATTTTGTCGATATAATCTCGAAGCATTTTATTGTTTTCGGTCTTGTAATCTGCCTTTAGGGCAAGTCTTTTGATATCGAACTTAACGACCATTGCTACGTCGCTCGGTATCACTTCGGAGGGAGTGTCTTTAGAGGCACATGAAAACATCGTACACAGCGTAAAAACCGACAGTGCAAGGAAATAAAAAGATTTTTTCATAAGAATAGATTTATTTGATTATGTTTTTAAATTATTATCTTGATTTATTGTTTCTGCATTTTCGCTAAAACAGCGAGGCAAAGTTAGTAAAAAAACTTTATCATTACTCACCCAATAGGGGCAAAGATATAACAAAGAAATTAATTATTATCTTTGCACGCTGAAAGAGGATTGCAAAAAGATGACAGACAAAGGATATGCCTTACTAAGTAAAATAAACAGCCCGTCGGACCTAAAACGCTTGGACATTAGAGAATTGCCTAAACTATGCGATGAGTTACGGCGTTTTATAATCGAGCAGCTTGCCAACAATCCGGGGCATCTCGGAGCATCGTTGGGAGTGGTAGAGCTTACTGTGGCGTTGCATTACGTTTTCGATACGCCATACGACCGTCTCATCTGGGACGTGGGGCATCAAGCCTATGCACACAAGATACTTACGGGCAGACGCGACAAATTCCATACTAATCGTAAATTCGGCGGAATATCGGGCTTTCCGACTCCGAAAGAGAGTGAGTACGATGCATTTGGGGTAGGGCATGCGAGTACCTCTATCTCGGCAGGTCTGGGTATGAGTGTAGCTGCGAGTCTTAGCGGCGAAAACAGGTGTGTGGTAGCTGTCATAGGCGACGGAGCGCTTACTGGAGGTCTTGCATTCGAGGGACTTAACAATACCTCTATCATCGACAACAATCTGCTGATAATCGTCAACGACAACGATATGGCGATAGACCCTATAAAAGGAGGTTGGAACGATGCTCTCGGTAAGCTACATACGTCGAAAACATACAACAGAGTTCGCTACCGTTTGTACCGTATTTTGAATAGATACGGCATAATCACCAAAAACGGAGCGAAGAAGTTGACTCGTTTTTTCAATAAAATAAAGATATCGAAGACCAGCCACTACAATAATATATTCGAAGGGCTATCGATAAGATACTTTGGTACATACGACGGACACAACGTCATAAAACTCGTAGAGATACTAAGTGAACTCAAATCGCACAAGCGACCTCGAATACTTCATATTATAACTCAGAAGGGCAAAGGTTATAAACCGGCCGAAAAAGACGTAATTGTCTGGCACGCTCCCGGTCGGTTCAATCCAAATACGGGCGAGCGGAGCAACGAGCATTCGCAGATTCCTCTATTTCAGGATGTATTTGGTACTACGCTTCTGGAACTTGCACGTAACAACCCGAAGATAGTAGGTATAACTCCCGCAATGTTATCGGGCAGTTCGATGTCGATAATGCAAAAGGCTATGCCCGACCGTGTATTCGACGTCGGTATTGCCGAGGGACATGCCGTTACTTTCTCGGCAGGGATGGCAAAAGACGGATTGATGCCGTTTTGTAACATATATTCGTCGTTTATGCAGCGAGGATACGACAACGTGATACACGACGTAGCCCTGCAGAACCTCAACGTTACTTTCTGCCTCGACCGCTCGGGAATAGTAGGAGCCGACGGAGCTACTCACCAAGGAATATTCGACTTGGCTTATATGCGCTGTATCCCAAATATGACAATAGCGGCTCCGCGTAATGAACACGAACTTCGTAACCTTATGTTTACGGCACAGAGCAGAGAGATGGGACCGTTTGTCATACGCTATCCGCGGGGAAAGGGTACCACCCCGGAATGGCACAATACGCCCGTAGCCATAGAGCCCGGTACGGGCGAAAAGCTCAAGGATGGCACCGACGTAGCAGTGCTTACGATAGGCACTATGGCTAATACCGCACTCAAAGCGATAGAGACTTTAGAGAGTGACTCCGACCTGTCGATAGCGTTGTACGATATGCGTTTCGTAAAGCCGCTCGACGAAAAGTTGTTGCACGAAATAGGCGGTAAATATCGTAAAGTACTAACTGTCGAAGACGGTGTCGTACAGGGAGGATTCGGTAGTGCCGTACTCGAATTTTTTGCCGACAACGGCTATCCGACACAGGTAAAAAGACTTGGTATCGGCGATACATTCGTAGAGCACGGTACGCCCGAAGAACTATATAAAATGTTGCGACTCGACGCCAATGGCATAAGGCGTTCGATAGAGGAGTTCTGTGCCGATAAAGGAAACAAATATTAAAGGATTAAACGATGAGAATACTGATAGCCGGAGCAGGGGAGGTCGGTAGGCATCTGGCAAAACTGCTTGCTCGAGAAGACCATAATATTACATTAATGGACGCCGATAGCAGTCGCCTGCAAGACCTCGATATGTACGACTTTATGACCCGCGAAGGAAATCCTACCTCCATACACGACCTCAAAGACTGCGGAGTGGGTAGGGTAGACCTCTTTATAGCCGTTACTCCGTATGAGAGTATCAATATGACTGCGTGTATGATAGCCGACAATCTGGGAGCAGCCAAGACACTTGCCCGTATCGACAACTACGAGTATCTACTCCCGAAGAACAAAGAGTTTTTTGCGAGTCTCGGAGTCGATTATCTGATATATCCCGAAGTGCTTGCTTCGCAGGGAATTGTAGAGAGTCTCAGAAAAAACTGGATGAGGCAGTATCTGCCATTTTGCAACGGAGAGATGATATTGCTATCGGTAAAAGTGAGGTCTAATTCGGAGATTATAAATAAACAGTTTATAAGCGGTTACTTCAACCACGACAAGTATCGTATTGTAGCCATAAAACGCGGTAATCGGACGATACTTCCAAAAGGACACGATCAGATACTATCGGGCGATATCGTTTTTTTCATTACCAACGAAGAAAACCTCGATTTTGTGCGCCGACAGGCAGGCAAAGAAGACTACAATATAAAAGAGGTAATCATAGCCGGAGGCACAAAGATAGCCCAAAAGGTAGTGCAGACACTACCGAGTCACTATAATGTGAAGATAATAGAACCCGATCGCGAGCTATGTATCGCACTATCCGACAAGCTACCCAATACGCTTATAATCAACTCCGACTGTCGCGATGTAAGTGTGCTCGAATACGAAGGTATCGATACGGCAGACGCTTTCGTAGCAGTGATGCCAAATTCGGAGGCGAACCTGCTTACTTGCATGGTAGCAAAGCGTTACGGGGTAAAGAAGACTATAGCCGAGGTGGAGAATATCGATTACTTCAATCTGGCTGAATCGATGGATATAAGTGCTATCGTAAACAAAAAGACTATCGCTGCAAGCTATATACATCAGATAACACTCAACCTCGACGTGCTCAACATCCGTACGCTATATTCGATAGATGCCGAAGTAGTGGAACTTATTGCTCGCGAAGGATCGAAGGTTACCAGAGATATTGTGCGAAATCTTCGTTTGCCCGACAACGTCAATATCGGTGGCATCATACGCAACGGACGAGGAAGTATCGTAAACGGTAATACACATATTATGCCTAACGACTATGTAATCGTTTTCTGCAAAGGAAATACCACCAAGAAGCTCGAGGCTCTCTTTAAGTAAAAGATATATATATCGAAAAAAATATCGCAGCTATGCTAAAAAAGAATATCGGGTATACGCGTCGGAATGCGAGTTTCAACTTCAAGCTCGTGGCTCGCCTGCAGGGCAGTCTGCTTATGCTCGAGAGTCTGTTTTTCTTGCTCTGCATAGCGATGTCTGTCTATTACGGCGAAGAGACATCGTGGGCGTTTTGCTTGTCGTTTGCTGTCTCTGTGGTATTTGGAGTGATAGGTATCTTGCTCGGACGCGGTGCTTCGACTGTGATAGGCAAACGCGAAGGATCGGTCATCGTTACGGGTACATGGATAATATTCTCTTTCATTGGGCTTCTGCCTTATTGGGTGAGCGGATATATACCGTCGTTTACCGATGCTTTTTTCGAGACTATGTCGGGTTTTACCACTACAGGATCTACCATTCTGCCCAATATAGAGGTGATACCTCGCAGTCTGCTCTTTTGGCGTAGCCTGACGCATTGGATCGGCGGCTTGGGTATCGTTGTCATTACTATGGCTATACTGCCGATATTCGGCTTCAACGGTTCGCAGATATACACAGCCGAAGTTACGGGGCTTAGCAAAGAGAAACTCCACCCTAAGATTAGTGGCACCGCCAAACGTCTTTTTATAATATATCTCGTAATGTCGTTTTCGGGGATTGCTGCTCTATGGCTTGCGGGTATGAGCCCTTTCGATGCAGTCAATCATGCTCTGTCGACCGTATCGACGGGAGGATTTTCTACTAAAAATACGAGTATCGCATATTGGCATTCGCCTGCAATAGAGTGGATTATCATAGTGCTTATGACGGGCTCGGCTATCAATCTGTCGTTGTACTATTTCTTGGCGGTGGGCAATTTTCGCCGTTTTTTCAAAGACGAAGAGATGCGTACTTTGATAGCTATCATCGTGTCGACTTCAGCCATTATCGTTTTTACACAGTTGATTTTCTGGGGCTTTCCACTCGAGGATATAGGTGAAAACGTAAGAGGGGCACTCTTTACCGTAAGTTCGCTTATATCTACTACGGGGTTCTATTCGGTCGACTATTCGGGCTGGATATCGGTGGCGTATATGCTTCTGCTGCTGACGTTTGTCGGCGGTTCGGCGGGTTCTACCTCGGGAGGCATCAAGGTGATACGTGTCTTGCTGGTGTTTAAGTACTGCTATTATGAGTTTAAACGAATGGTTCACCCCCACGCAGTCTTCCCCGTAAGGTACAATGGGCGTGCCGTTAAGGAGGAGTATATCACTCGTATGCTGGCATTCATACTATTGTATGTGATATTGTCGCTTTTCGGGGCAATGATACTCTGTATATCGGGCTTGGGCTTCGAGGAGTCGATATCGAGTATGGTATCGTGTCTCGGCAATGTCGGACCGGGGCTCGGACACTTGGGACCGCTCGACAACTACCAATCTCTGCCTGCTTTTGCAAAATGGTTTTTGTCGTTTGCTATGCTTGTGGGTAGGCTCGAAATTTTCACCGTCTTGCTTATCTTCACACCAAACTTCTGGAAACGCTGAGTTTTAGCTGTTTTTGAGTTGAGAATATTATGTGGTTGATAACCAGCGTATATCCCAGATATCGTAATGGTATTATAGAGATAAGTCGTATTTTAAGTCAATTTATGAATACCTTTTTTATCAGCCAAAAAGGGCAGTATTATTTTCTCTATAGTATGCCATTATGTCACAAATATAGCTATTGCTCTTTTGGAACACTATTTGATTATCGTCTAAAGCGACAATAAAACGTTATACATACAAAAAATATTTTTACGAATATGAACAACAACTATAATAATCAACAGAAAGAGAGCGGGCTGCAACGGTACGCCATCAACCTATGCGACAAAGCCCGCAACGGCAAGCTCGACCCCGTAATCGGTCGAGACGACGAAATAAGGCGTGTATTGCAGATACTCAGCCGTCGTACCAAAAACAACCCCATACTTATCGGCGAACCTGGTACGGGTAAAACCGCCATCGTCGACGGGCTCGCACAACGAATAGTCAGAGGCGACGTGCCCGAAAACCTGAAGTCGAAAAAGATTTTTTCGCTCGATATGGGAGCACTCATAGCGGGAGCTATGTACAAAGGCGAGTTCGAAGAACGCCTGAAATCGGTCGTAAACGAAGTTATCGAGTCGGAAGGCGAGATAATCCTTTTCATCGACGAGATACACACGCTCGTCGGGGCAGGTAAGTCGGAAGGAGCCATGGATGCCGCCAACATACTGAAACCCGCATTGGCACGAGGCGAACTCCGTTCGATAGGAGCCACCACACTCGACGAATATCAGAAGTATTTCGAGAAAGACAAAGCCCTCGAACGCCGTTTCCAGATGGTAATGGTCAACGAACCCGACGAGGCAAGCAGTATCGCAATACTACGCGGACTGAAAGAACGTTACGAAAACCACCATCAGGTGCGTATCAAAGACGAGGCTATCATTGCTGCCGTAGAACTCTCGAGCAGGTGTATCACCAACCGTTTCCTGCCCGATAAGGCTATCGACCTTATGGACGAGGCAGCAGCCAAGCTCCGACTCGAAGTAAACTCGATGCCCGAAGAGCTCGATATACTCGAAAGAAACATCAAGCAGCTCGAAATCGAACGCGAAGCAATAAAACGCGACAACGACGAAGAGAAACTTCAAAAATTATCTGATGAAATAACCGAACAGAAGCAAAAAGCCTCCGAAGTACGTAAGCAGTGGCAAGAAGAAAAAAGCGTTATCTCCGAGATACAGGCTTCTAAGGCAAATATCGAACGGTATCGTTTCGAGGCAGACAAAGCCGAACAAGACGGCGACTACGGCAAGGTAGCCGAGCTTCGTTACGGTAAAATAAAAGAAGAAGAGCAGAAAATAGCCGAAAACAAGCAAAAGCTGTCGGGTATACAACAAGGTGCACCGCTCATAAAAGAAGAGGTCGACAAAGAAGACATAGCCGAAGTGGTAAGCCGCTGGACAGGGATACCCGCCACACGTATTATGCAGACCGAGAAGGAAAAATTGCTCAACCTCGAGGCAGAGCTGCACAAACGGGTAATCGGGCAGAGCGAAGCCATATCGGCGATAGCCAATGCCATCAGACGCTCGCGTGCAGGACTGCAAGACACCAAACGCCCGATAGGCTCGTTTATCTTCTTGGGCACCACAGGTGTGGGCAAGACCGAATTGGCAAAGGCTCTGGCAGAGTACCTCTTCGACAACGAAAACCTGATGACGCGTATCGATATGAGCGAATATCAAGAGAAACACTCGGCATCGCGCCTTGTGGGAGCTCCTCCGGGATATGTAGGCTACGACGAAGGCGGTCAGCTCACCGAAGCCATAAGGCACAAGCCATACTCGGTAGTGCTGTTCGACGAGATAGAGAAGGCTCACCCCGACGTTTTCAACGTCTTGCTGCAAGTACTCGACGACGGACGACTCACCGACAACAAAGGACGTGTGGTAAACTTCAAAAATACCATAATAATAATGACCTCCAATCTCGGCTCGCAGCTGATACGCGAGAACTTCGATAAAATCAACGAATCGAACCGCGAAGAGGTTATCGAAAAGACACAAAACGAAGTGTTCGAGCTGCTCAAACAGACCATTCGTCCCGAATTTCTAAACCGTATAGACGAACTGATAATGTTCACGCCGCTCACCGAAGACGAAATCCGTCAAGTAGTAGTATTGCAGATAGACTCCGTACGCCGTATGCTCCAACACAACGGTATATCGATGGAAATAACCGACAATGCCATAGACCTGATAGCCGCCAAGGGTTACGACCCGCAGTTTGGAGCACGACCCGTCAAACGCGTTATCCAACGGCTGTTGCTCAACGAGCTTTCGAAGAAGATTATCGCGGGCGAAGTCGCCACCTCGTCGACAGTGAAGGTCGACGAGCAAGACGGAAGACTCGTTTTCGAGAACTAATCGCCTTATATACAGTCAACGAAAAAAGGGTAGACTCTCATCGTTTCTCGAGAGTTTACCCTTTTCGGTTTGTATCGCCTGATAGAGAGTGGATTACTTTATCTTCTGTGCTCCGTATCCTGCTTCAGCTCCGAAGAGAACGTAAGTCTTGTCGATGCTATGATTTATTTAAGTTGCTGATTATTTCAGATATAATTTAAGTTCATCTCTCAAATCCTGCCGACAAATATTTGGTAAATGTGATAATTTTTTCCAAAAAATCTATCCCCAAGGTTCAAGAAAAGGCGAAATAGCGTGAATGATTTGTGAGTCAGTCGGTTCTGATTTTTAAGCCTTTCGGAGCAAAACCTCGAAAAGACGGGGTTATACCAATTTCGGACAGAGCAACGTTACCAAAACATTACCACCTCCTTTGCAAGTGAGGATTGGGAAAAGCGGTAACGAACAGCACAAAATCCGACCTGAACTTCGGGGATTACCTCCTGCAAAGGTACGTCGATGAAAAGAAACAGGCAAATAAATTGCGGATTGTTTCTTTACCATTGAACGACAATGTTTTGCATAGCAACAAATAACCTGACAATGAATAGTTTTGTAAACCGTAAAAAGTCAGAGTTATGCGTAGTACGTTTAAGGTTCTGTTCTACCTCAAAAAGAACGCTCCCAAGAAGAACGGTTCCGTTCCCGTGATGTGTCGTATCACCATTGACGGCACCATTGCCCAGTTCAGTTGCAAATGCGATATCCATCCTGATTTGTGGGACATCAAGAGCAATAGAGCTTCGGGAAAAAGTGCCGTTGCGTTGGAAACCAACCGTTTCTTGGACAAGATACGTGTCGGCATCAATGCCAAATACAAGGAGATAGCCGAGCGGGATAACTATGTCACTGCCGAGAAAGTGAAGAATGCTTTCTTGGGCTTGGAAATGCGGCATGAAACCTTGCTGAAAGTCTTTGCCCAGCACAATGAGGACTTTTTCAAACAGGTAGATGCGGGCTTGCGAAGCCCATCCACCTACCACAAGTATTGCACGGTCTATAAACATTTGGAGGAGTTCATCAAGACCCGCTACCGTGTCAGCGACATTGCACTGAAAGAACTCACTCCGGCTTTCATTACTGATTTCGACATCTTCCTGCGTACCGAAAAGCAATGTTCCCACAATACAGTATGGATTTATATGATGCCTTTGCGTCGTATGATTACCATTGCCCAGAACCACGGATGGATAGTTCGTGACCCGTTCGTGGATTACAGCATATCCGCCGAGAGTACCGACAGGGACTATCTGACCAAGGATGAAATCCGCAGGCTGTTGGATTTGAAATTCAGGCGTAAATCAATGGAACTTGCTCGGGATTTGTATGTTTTCTGTTGCTTTACAGGCTTGTCCTTTACCGATATGAAGAACCTGACCAAGGACAACCTTCAGACTTCCTTTGACGGGAAACTCTGGATTATGACCAAGCGACAAAAGACGGGTGTGGAGTCCAATATCATGCTTTTGGATATTCCGAAGCAGATTATCGAGAAGTACGATGGCACGGCGAAGGAGGATTACCTCCTGCCCGTTCCGCAGTATATTACCGCCTGCAAGAACATCAAGAAAATCATCGGACTCTGCGGTATCGGAAAAGAGATTACGTGGCATACCAGCCGCCATACTATGGCGACGGAAATCTGTCTGACCAACGGCGTTCCCATCGAAACCCTTTCCAAGATGCTCGGACATACGAACATCCGCACCACGCAGATTTACGCCAAAATCACCCACGAAAAGGAAAGTCGGGACATGGCGGCACTTTCCGACAAACTGAGTAAGATAGAGCAGTTCAATGGTATCACTATATAAAAGGAGGACGAACGATGAAAAGAGAAATCATAACCATTGGAGAGAATGGAAAGGTACATATCCCGACAGCTCCCGTTTGGATGTCGGCTTGCGAAATAGCCTCCTTGTTCGGAGTATTCTCCGGTAAGGTAAACAGTCACATCAAATCTGTCTTCAAAGAGGGCTTGCTCAGAGAAGATGAGGCGATGCAAACCCTATTGTTCAAGGGCGGTGCGGTGGATTTATACAACATTGAGATGATAATGATGCTGTCATTTCGTTTTGCCTCTCCTCACGCCCAACTCTTCCGCAAATGGGCTATCAGGAAACTTACCCAAAAGAAATCTACCACTCCGCTACTTGTATGTTACAACAAAGATGGATGGTATAGTTAAATATGAGAACAGGCAGTAAGAAGCTCTTTTCTTACTGCCTGTTTCTTGTCAAGGCTTCTCAAACCGAGGACGGTAATTCTCCTGCAACAGCTTTTCCACATCTTCTTCCCGGTAGAGTACCTTTCCGCCTAACTTGATAAAGGAGATTCTTCCCATGTTGCGATAATCCTGCAACGTGCGCCGGTTGATATGCAACAAGCGGGACAGCTCATCGTCCGTCAGATAGCGATGCCCGTTAAGCAGAGGTCTGTTCTTTTTCCGCAGGACATCTATTCCCTTTATCATGCGGTCGCTCGCGTTGAGAAAGTGCGCAATCTCTTCGTTGTTCTTGGTCTTTACATCGTTGTCCATATTTTACATCGGATTTAGTGGTGATACTATTCATTGGTCATAAAGCGGAGGATTGTTCGAGCAATTTCCCGACATCCTCCGGCTTGTAGAACATCTTATACCCTATTTGCGTATAGGGCAGCATCCGGTTGCTGCGGTAAGTTTGCAGGGTACGCAAACTGATGTTCAGGATTTGGCAGACATCCTGATTGTCCAGCCACCTGCCCATACGCTTTTCGTCACACTCCCGACACAGGGCATCGACTTTGGCGGTCAAAATGCGGAAACACTCCATCATGGCTTCATACGTTTTCTTCTCGATTGTTATTACTTCCATATTTCTGTTCGTTTTAAGATTACACTTTGTGCAAATGTACTTACGGAGTAAGTATTCAAAAGCAGCTTTTCCCTTACTGCGTACTTGTGGCTTCGATATGGATACTTTTGTCGTATGGCTTTTGGAATCATACAGAAAAATCTCTATTCAGTACATATTTAGCATACAATCCGGACGATTTTAACTCCCGAACTTTGCAGCATAATCAAATTCAAAGCGTCATGGATGTCATAACAATCGAAAGTAAAGCCTACCACGAACTGATGGGCAAGATAGAGAAAATCCTCCGTTATGTAGAGAAAGAGGAAAAGGCAAAGATAGAGTACGAAAATCGCCTTGTTACCAACGATGAGTTAGCCGAGATCCTCGGTATCAGCAAGCGTACCCTTCAGCGTATGCGCAGTACGGACAGAATCAGCTACAAGATGATTTATGGGCGTTGCTACTACGACCTGCATGACATCGAGAAGGCGATACGCAACAAGAGCCTGTACTGCAATCCTCAGAACCTGAAAGAGCTACGGCATAACTTCGAACTTAAAAGCAGGAGGGTAAAGGATGGAACTATTGGATAGAGAGACTTTCCTTGAATGGATGGAACGCATCATGAAGCGTTTTGATGAGTTGAAACAGACGGCTCCCGACATCCCCCAACGCCCGATGATAGATGGAGAACCGCTGCTAGATAACCAAGAGGTCTGTCTGATGCTCCAAATCAGCAAGCGCACCTTGCAACGTTATCGGGCATCGGGTACACTTCCTTTCCACATCGTTTACCACAAGACGTGGTATTTGGAATCGGAAATCCTTGCCTTTATGCAAACCCACTTTACGGAGAACCTCAAACGCAAGAGGAAGAGAGTGCCCAAAGACACGTAATTTTGGATTGATCGCAACAGCAAAGCTCCCGTTTTGTCGTAATGACAAGTCGGGGGCTGCTGCTTGAATTACAGATTACATTTTCGGTCTGACGATAAACACCTTTTCTGTCAGAGACGGCGGTAGTCCGTCCATTGCGGGCTGTGTAGCAGAGCTACTCTGCCCATTGCTTTCCAACGGTCTGTCGGTTTGAGCCACGGAGGTGCTGACGGAGGAGGCGGCGACAGTCGGCTCAATCGGACGTGACCGTTCCATTTCTTCCCTCGCTCTTTCGCCATCCTGCATCATTTCCACTTCCTCTTGCGTACTCTCCGACTGCTCAATGGGCTTTAGAGAGAGCTGTATTTTTCGGTCAAGGGCAGCAAGTTCCGTTTTGAGGTCTTTGAGCTGCTCTTCCTTCTTCCAAGATCCGTTCACGACCTCTTGCAAAACAGGAATATCCTTGGCTATCTTTTCCGTGTCCGCCTTAAACTTCTCAATCAAGCCGGGTATCTTCTCCAAGGCGTTCAGGAAATTCATACTGGCGAGTTGCGGGTCTGCCGCAATCCTACCATTGTTGTAACTGTACTTCATTCCGCTTTCTCCCATAACGAAGAACTTGTTCTGCGAAAGGTCGAAAAGGTCTTTGGAGGAGGACTCCGTCTTGACCACAAGATTAAATCCGTAGAGTGTTCCGATATTGAAATACTCTCCCCGTGTGCAGGCTTTCTCGTTGATTTCCGCAAGCTTGGCGGCAATGCGTTTCGGGTCGCTTCCTTCCACCCCTTTGAGTGTTATCGGGTTGAGGATATTGCCCTCCTTATCCTTCTGTACACGACTTTGGTACAAGTCCCAGTCGCTTTGGAAACGGGCTATCAATTCCTTGTTTCCGTCCACCGTTCTCATAACTTCGTCCAATCGGCTTCGGGAGGATGATTTACTGCGTATGAACGCCTGCCGTTCGCTGTCCAAGCCGGCAATCTTCTTTTCCAATTTTGCCTTTTCCAGCAAGTCGGTATTGCCCGAGAGGATGGCGACATATTCGGAAAAGTTCATTCCCGACTTCTCGTCCATACTTCCCTCATCAATGGTACGGCTACCCATACGGTTGTTTTTAAGCTGTTCGATGAAGAGTTGCTTGTTGTGCAACAAGTTGAATTTATAGCTGTCAAGCGACTTCTCCACGGCGTAGATGATGACATCCACCTTATTGTCCGCATGAAATTTGGCGACCTCGTTCCCCTTACGCACGGCTCTTCCGTCCCTCTGCTCCAAGTCGGAAGGACGCCACGGTGTGTCCAAATGATGGATGGCAACGGCACGCTTCTGGGCATTCACGCCCGTGCCGAGCATAGAAGTAGAACCGAACAATACACGGATTGAGCCTTCATTCATCCCTGCAATGAGCGTCTTTCGAGCCTTGTCGGTCTTGGCTTCCTGAATGAAGCGTATCTCCTGAGCGGGAATGCCGTGGTCTTCCACCAATTTGCGTTTGATTTCGCTGTAGGGATTCCACTCGCCCGGCTTGTATGTGCCGAGGTCACTGAACACAAACTGCGTTCCTTTCTGCTCATTGAACTTGCGGTAGTACTCCGCAATCTTGGCGGCACAGTGGGAAGCCTTGTTGTCCACATGATCTCCGTACCTGTTCGGGTCGATGAGCCTCAAATCCAAGCTCATCTTCCTCGCCATATCTGTGGCAATGAGCATCTTGGCTTTCTCCTCCCGTTCGGAGAGCGGTGCGCGGCCGAGCAATTCCGCATTACCCGTCTTGGCAAACTCCACCAACTTGGCGATAAACTCCTCCTGTTCGGGTGTGGGCGGTATGTTGTGCATAATCTCCCGTTTCTCCGGTCGGTCGATGCCGATGTCCTGCGCTGTCCGGTAATCAGTGATTTGAGCGTAGAACGCTGCCAACTCCGGCACTTTGATAAAATAGCGGAAACGCTCTTTCTGCACGATTTCGTTGGTGACGGAGAACTCATAGTCCACCGACTTCTTGGCGAAGATGGCAGCCCACGCGTCAAAGGTCTTGATGTTCTGTGCTTCGAGGGCTTGGGGACGCAAATACTTGAACAGCAGGTACAACTCCGTAAGTGAGTTCGATATGGTCGTCCCCGAAAGGAAGGTTGCTCCCAAGTCTTTCCCCGTCCTTTCCTGAATGGTTCGTATGGCAAAGAGCATATTCAAGGCTCTTTGGCTGCCCTCGCTGTTACCCAACCCTGCCACACGGTCGTGGCGGGTGTTGAACATCAGATTTTTGAACGTATGCGACTCGTCCACGAAAAGGTGGTCTATACCCATTGTCTTGAAATCCACTATATCGTCCTTGCGGTTCTCTATCTTGAACTTGATTTCATCCAGCTTCGCCTGTAAATTCATCTGCCGCTTGACAAGCCCTTTCTCCATCGCACGGGAGATGCTGTGTCCCTGCTGACGCAAAACCTCCAAGTTCTCTTCCACGCTGTCCAGCTCGTCCTGAAGGATTTTCTGCTGTATCTCGTCCGACTGCGGTATCATGCCGAACTGGTCGTGCGTGAGGACAATGCAGTCCCAGTTGTTGTTCTTGATGTCGTGGAAAATCCGTTGTCGCTTGTCGGGCGTGAAGTCGTTCTTGCCCGGATAGAGCAGTTTCGCATTCGGGTAAGCCGTTTGGAAGGTCTGTGCTATCTCCTGCACGTTGGCTTTGAGAGCGAGTATCATCGGCTTGTTTGCAAAGCCGAGCCGCTTCATCTCATAAGCTGCGGTACACATGATAAGCGTCTTTCCTGCTCCCACCTGATGATCGCAGATACCTCCCCCGTTGAGTTTGAGCATCCAAACGGCATCTTTTTGGCTGCCGTACAAACTCTCGATGCCCAAGCCTTTCAGATTGAGGTCAGGGAATGTCTGATGGGAACCATCATACAGAGGACGCACAAAACAGTTAAAGGTATTGTTGTAGAGTTTTTCCAATCGCTCCTTGAACTCATCGCTCTGCTCGTTCAGCCAATCGGTGAAGCCGTTTCGGATCTCGTCGATTTTAGCGTTTGCCATCTGTATGGCTTCGGTATCCCGAACCTTGACCTCCTTGTCGCCGACCATGATTTTCTTGGTGATGTCGGGCGTTGTATTCAGCAAGGCGTGCTTCATCAGGGCAATGCCGTCGTAGCGACGATGTTGCCCCCGTACACAGAACCTGTCCCAGATATTGGCATTGTGCATCCGTGCCTCCACGGAGTATTCGTCCGCACTTGAATTGTAGCGTACCGTCACTTCCGTGTCGAAGAGGTGCGAGGCATAGTCAGAGTAGAGATTTACGGGAATCCATCGCTCCCCGAAGTTGAAATCCAAGTCCACGAAAGGTATCGGTTCGGGGATGGCATCTTTCAGCGCCTGCAAGGAGGCTTGCGCCCTTGTGTCTTCCGGATGCTCCAAAAGGTATTGTTCGATACGCTCCGATGCGGCGACCACATTGCCCGATATGAATTTCTCGGCAATTTCATACTCTCCCTCCAAGGGATTGTAGTAAATCCTGCCGTGCAATTCGGAGAGCATCTCCTCTTCGGAACTTTCGGGAAGCAAAGAGAGCATATACTCGGTGTCCACCGCTCCGAATTTATTGAGTGAAGCCGAGAGCGCCTCTTGGGCATTGCCCACCTCTGTCACTTCGTGCAGGCTGAAGGAAACGGGCTGATGGAAAATATCGGCTTTGAGCGTTTCTTTATCCACCTTCCGTTCCAAGAAGAGGATTTCCCTGCCACCGGCATCCATCAGGATCTGCTCGTGGTTCTTGCGGTCGTTCAAATGTCCGTACTGCCGCACGAAACGGTCGTACAGTTCATTGAGGTTCTGTCGTAGGGATTCATTCGCCACCTTGCGTTCCGCTTCATAATCATAGAGGGCGTGGTAGGCATCCCGCAGGTCTATGTAGAGCAACATTTTCTGTCGTTCTTGGGACGGGAGGTCTATGGGCTGGAACATGCGGTTGTCCTCCATATCACGGACAAGCATTCCGACCTGAAAGTCCGAAGCCAGCAAAGACCCCTCTTTGAGATGTTCGTGCCATACTCCCTCATAGGAACGCTGCTGCATCCCTTTCTCCTTGTCCTGTTGCCACCACAGCTCGTTCGTGTCTTCCAGTCCGTGTGCCGTCTCATCGCTTTGTGAAACCTCGGAAAATGGGGGAGGTGAAGCGACAGGCTTCTGTTTTGTGGCAGCTTTACGTTTGGGCTTTTCTTCCGGGATAACATTGCCGAAAAGGTCGAGCAGTTGTACCTGTGGTGTGACACTGCTTCGGGCTTGCTCCACAGGCTGTTCCTCTCTCGGCTGCACCACCTTTTGGTGCGGTTGTTCCTCTGTCGAAGCGGCTGGTGTAAGCGTTGGCTCTTCCTGCTTGACTTTGGGAGAAGCGGCAACTTTGGGCTGCTCCTGAATGGAGATATGCCTTTGGTACAACGCCATATCCAAGCGTTTGGCTAAATCCGCCAGCAGGATTTTTCCCATATCGGTGGCGATGCCTTCCGCTCCACCCTCGTGATGGAACAGGATGGCGGGCTTGCCGTAAGGGTCGGTGTCCTGCTTCCATTCGGTATGTACGATTTGCGACATGCTTCGCAGATAGGTGTTGAACAGTACTCCGCTGGGGCGTTTCTCGCTCTTGATGAAACGCTTTTCCTCTTCGGTAAGACTTTTCTTATTGCTCTGCTTTTGCAGGACGATAAGGTCACTGCCCACTTCCGTCCCTGCATTTTCCGAGAAGAGATTATTAGGAAGGCGAACTGCCGAAATAAGGCGGGTATGGTTCATCAGCCACTCCCGTACCGGTTCATTCGTCGGGGCATTCATGACGCCTTGCGAGGTGATGAACGCCAGCACGCCACCCTCACGGAGCATATCAACGCCCTTGACGAAAAAGTAATTGTGCAGGGATGTGCGTGCGACCTTTCGGGCAGGTTCTGCCGTCTTGCTGAAAACAGGGTCGAAGACGGCCACATCTCCGAAAGGGATGTTACTGCTGACCACATCGAAAGAACCGTTGAGCTTGGATTCGATTTCCTCGAAGCCTCGGATGCGTATCTTGTCTTCGGGATACAGGGCGGAGAGCATCTGTCCTGTGAGAATATCTTTTTCAAAACCGAAAGTCGTATGTCCTTCGGCTGCAATGCCGTCAAAAGAGCGGATGAACTCGCCCATTCCCGCCGAAGGGTCGAGGATGCGTTGAGGGACGATGCCTGCCTCCCGTAAGGAAGCGGCAATCTCCCGTACTACGGGTGCAGGAGTATAGAAAGCGGTCATCACGGAATTTTTCAGGCTCTGCATATAGCTCTTGTATTGCGATTCGGAGGTGGTGTTATCCCGAATGGTGCGATGCAGTTCCATCACCAAGGGGAATAGCTCCAACTCCGACTTGTTCCATCGGGCAATGTCCTCCATCGTGTTGGCAGGAGAGAGGATACACTTCAATGCGCCGAAGCCCGTATAGGCTGCCAATATCGTGCGTTCTTCGGGTGTCGCCGTGCGTTGTTCCCGATGCAGGGCAAAGATGGTCTTGATGGCTTCTATGTTTGCCCTTAGATGCTCCTTCTTGTTATAACTTGCCATCTTCTTCGAGTTTTAGTTGGACAAAACCCGTAATCTCCGTATAGAGGGAGTTGTATTCGGGCATATAGGCGAACTCGTCCGAAATCGGATACTTGGCAAAAACCTCTTCCAAGAGCGGGCGCAGACGGATGGCGGTCTCCCTGACAGCTTCAAGCGGCACTTCAGCAGAGAACTCGTTCCAAAGAACAGAGGAGATGGTATCATGGTGGGAAAAGTGCAAACCCGCATAGAGCGTCTTATTGGCAATGCCGATACATTCGGCTATGGGAAGACCGGTATCGAAGGCTTCGGCATAGGCTTCGGAAGCGGCTGCCGCACGCTCTTTGACGAAGGGAATGTCATCGGCTTTTTCGGGATGGCTTTCCCGAAGAAAAGAGAGCAGGGATAGCTCGTAATAGGAAAATCGAATGGCTGTCATATCTGTAATTTTAATGGGTATATAATGCAAAGGCACTCGACGTCCCCGCCGAGTGCCACCACTAAAATCCGCAGTAAAAACAACAGGATTGTTTATGACCGCATCATTCAGTGGCAAAATTAGCAAATTACGGGGATTTACCTTCGGGATTTGCCCGGTTTTTTACGCTCGGGGAAGACAAAGACCGTCTTGAACTCTCCGTCCAAGGAGAGAGAAGCCTCGAAGCTCTTGCCCGTTTTGGAGGTAAAGCCCTTGATGATGCCAGTCTCTCCGTTTACCGCCAACTGCGTCAGTTGCTCGTCCGTGAGGCTCTTGCCTGCCACGCTGCGGAAAAGCGTCAGCCCACAATCGGCATCAGAGCATTTGGCACATCGGGGATAGAAGACCAGTGAGCCTTTGCCGCATTTGGGACAATGGATGTCGCTCTGTTTTTTGGGGAAGAGGATTTTGGAGGAGAGCAGTTCGTCGGTAATCTGTGTGGCGTAGTTTTCGATGCCCTTGCGAAACTCTTGCTCTTTCAACTCTCCCCGTTCGATTCTCGCCAAGTCCGCTTCCCACTGTCCGGTCATCTCGGCATTACCGATTTTCATTTCCCTAACGATGGAATAGACGGCAAGTCCTTTCTCAGTAGGGACGAGCGACTTCTTTTGGCGCACCATGTACTCGCGTGCAAAGAGGGTTTCGATGATGGCGGCACGGGTAGCGGGCGTGCCGATACCGCAATCCTTGAGCTGCGCACGCAATTCTTCGTCCTCCAACTCTTTGCCCGCCGTCTCCATCGCTGCCAACAGCGAACTTTCCGTGTGCAGGGGCTTGGGCTTGGTCGTTCCTTGTGCCAGCGAACAGGCACAGAGCGGAAGTTGCTTACCTTCCTCCCATTGAGGGATGATGATGCCTTCTCCATTCTCTCGGCTTTCCCGTTCTTCGGCTTCCGCCTGCTCCTTGTCTTTTTTTCTGCTGTTTTTGAGGACGGCACGCCAACCCTCTTCCTTGATGATTTCACCTTTGAGGATAAACTTCACATCCTCGCAGGCGGCAGTAACCGTACTGACATCCTTCACGCAACGGGCCGAGAAGGCTTCGAGCATACGTCCGACTATCATATCGTAGATGGCTACTTCCTCTCCGAACATGTCTATCGGCTTCTTGCCCGTAATGAGCAGGGCGTGGTGGTCGGTCACTTTCTTGCCGTCCACCGAATGCGCATTAAATTCGGTCAGTCGGCGGGCATGGACACCCCAGATGGGATGGTCGTGCAAAAAGGCTATCAGGGCAGGTATTTCGGCAAAGACATCTTCGGGAATATATCGGCTGCCCGTGCGAGGATAGGTGATGTATGCCTTTTCGTAGAGCTTCTGCGCCAAGGAAAGGGTCTGTTCCGCCGAATAGCCGAATCGACTGTTCGCTTCTTTCTGTAGGGTGGTCAAGTCGTACAGAAGCGGTGGCTCCTGTCTGGTCTCCTTGCGCACAATCGTTTCCACGGTGGCATAAGGAGCCTGTTTGAGTTTATCATACAGGGCGGTGGCTTCCGCCTTATCGAACCAGCGGTCGGCAGAAGAGAAACGGAAACTCTCATCACCTTCCTTTACAGTAAGGCTGAGTTGCCAGAATGGCTGCGGCTCGAACTTCTTGTTCTCCAAGAAACGGGAACAGACCATACAGAGAGTCGGAGTCTGTACCCTGCCCAAGGAGTAAGTGCCTCTTCCTGCCGCAATGGATATGGCTTGGGTGGCATTGATACCCACCAACCAATCGGCTTCGCTGCGGGCACGGGCGGCATAATAGAGATTGTCATACGCCGCTCCGCTTTGTAGATGGGCAAGTCCCTCTTTGATGGCTTTGTCCGTCAAAGAACTGATCCATAGGCGGTCGAAGGGACGGGGAATGCCCAAGTATTCGTAAATGAATCTAAATATAAGTTCACCTTCCCGTCCGGCATCGGTGGCTACGATAATACCCTCGCATTCCCGGAAGAGTTTTTCGATGACTTTGAGTTGGGCTACTGCCACAGCATCGGCTTTATAACCTTTGCCCTCCTTAATCTGACGGGGAATAAGGGTAAAGACGGGAGGAAGAATCGGCAGGTTCTCTTTGTGGAAACCCTTGATGCCGTAAACTTCGGGCATGGCTGCCGTTATCAGGTGCCCCAATGCCCACGTGACGGTATAGCCGCCTCCTTCGATATAACCATTCTTCTTGTTGGTTGCCCGAACGACACGGGCGATTTCACGAGCTACGCTCGGCTTTTCTGCTATGATGACTTTCATTTGTTCTTACTTTTTGGATATTAGTGGTGGCGGATTACATTTTCATTCCCTTGGAACGCTTCTTCTCTTCTTCCTTCTGTTCCTGTCCGGCAGTAGGCTGTGTCTGTCCCTGCTTGAGCGGTTCATTCACCAGCTTGGTAGCCTCGTTGGTCTTGCCTTCGGAATTGACGGCGACCTGCGTGCGGGAAGCATTGTCGGGAGTTACCTCTTTGGCTTGGGACTTGTCAGGATTCCATTTGAGGAAGTCGAACTTGTTCTTCTCGAAATTCGGACGTACATAGGCATTGAAAGGCTCTCCTTTCTTGTCGATAAGCCCGGTCATATAGACCGTCTGACCTGCTTTGAGCTTCGCTTGCTCTTCGGGAGAGATGTCACGTCCCAACATCTTCTTGGGGACACGCAGTTCTTTCTGCTCCGTTTGTTCCTGTCCTTCGGGAGCTTGTCTTTGGCGTTGTCCTTGCTTGGGAGAGCCGAAACGAAATTCAATAGATCGCTTGTCGGCATTGAATTGAAGGTTGGCATTGAAATGCTTTCCCATTTTGGAGGTCATGCCCTCTACATAGATGCTCCTTCCTTCCGAGAGTTCCTTTTTCTGCTCATCGCTCAGCTTCACGCCCTTGATTTCATCGGGGATGCGTACCCTGTCGGCACTCAGGGCGATGATGTCGTTCGTCAGGCGGTCGATGCTCACGAAGCTGCGGGTCGGCTCCTCTTTGCCGGGGAAGGTCAGCTCCACGGTGCGACCGAGATTACCCGTTTCTCTGAGGGCTTTCTTGTCCTCGTCGGTGAAGGTATGCCCGAAGAACTCGCGCTCCAATTGAGGTTCCTTGCGGATGGCATGGACAACGGGAATGAATGTTCCGTCTCCGGAGGCTTTCAGGGAAAGACGGGCATCGGTATGCAGGGAGACTTCCCCGATTTTGATGCTGATGGGAACAAGTGGAGTCTTTCTGTATTGAAGCAGGTCATCAAGATGCTTGCCCTTTTCCAGACTCTCACGGCTTATGCCCATCTGCTCAAACTGTTCCCATTTCACCTTGTCGGGGTCAATGCCTTGGAAGGACTGTTTCTGCTCTCCCGCATAGTCCGAAGGATTGATACGGGCGGAGTCCAGCATCTCCTTATTGGAGGGGACATCCGGTGCTTTGAGTATCTCCGAGAGCACACGTGCACTGGCAACGGCACTCTCAAAAGGCACTTTGAAGAAGTTCAGCGGTGTGGGATGCTTGAACTGACGCATGAAGTTGGAGAGGAAATTCTCCAGCGCATTGCTGTGCTTGTCGAACTTCAGGAAACTCTGTTCATGCTCGGCGGTGGGCGGAACGGTTCTCAGCCCGCCTTTCTCGTCCGTACCTGTGACGGCTTTGAGATTCTCGTCCTTGGAATCTTTCACCAAAAGGACTTCTTGGTCTTTGATTTTTTCGTCCATATTACAATGTATTTAATAACACCAACAGCGGTGCACGGACAAAAGTAAACCAAAGAAACCGTGTATGTTAGAGGTTTGAGATAACTGCGTACTTGTGGCGTCGATATGGATGGAAGTGGCAAAAAAAGAGGTATGGCTCAAACTCCATACCTCCATATTTTTCATTGATTAGGTTATTGCATTGACAATAGTTTGCAATACACTCCGCCTTTTGCTTCGAGTTCGGCGTGCGTTCCATTCTCTACAAGTTGTCCCTTGTCCATCACGATAATCTGATTAGCGTTACGGATGGTTTGCAAATGATGGGCAATGACCAAGACTGTGCGATTTCGGATAAGGGCAGACATTGCCTGTTGTATCTTATATTCATTGACAGGGTCAACATTGCTCGTTATCTCGTCCAAAAGAATGATGGGAGCGTCTTTCAAGAAAGCACGGGCGATTGAAAGCCTTTGTTTCTGCCCTCCAGAGAGTCCCAAACCGTTTTCTCCGATTTTTGTTTCATAACCTTCTGGCAGACTGATGATAAAGTCGTGTATCATCGCCCTACGTGCTGCTTCTTCAATTTCTTCCTGCGTAGCATTGCGGTTGCCCACTTTGATATTATTGGCAATGGTGTCTGAAAAGAGAATAACATTCTGCATCACCACACTGATTTCACCGAGTAGATAATCATAGTCCATTTCTCGAATGTCTATACCTCCGATACAGATTCTGCCAGCCTGCGGTTCCCAGAAACGGAGCAAAAGGTTGGTAATGGTTGTTTTACCAGAACCTGACGAACCAACAAGTGCCGTTACCGTTCCTTCGGGAACATGGAACGTGAGAGCTTTCATCTCAAAGCCTTCCTTCTCATAATGGAAACCGACTCCTTCGAATGACAGGTCGAAGCGTTCCGCTGTTTTCGGCTGTTCAGGATTGGTGATAACAGGGGCATTCAACAAATGGGAAATGCGTCCATAGCTGTCCTTTACCTTGATGTAATTCAGCCAATGACTCTCCATATTGACAAAAGGTTTGTAGAACTCTTTCGAGACAATAATGAACATAAGATAGGCGAAAACGGAAAATTCTCCGTACCAAGTCCACCAAAGACCGATTGTAGCCATCAGAGCGAAAGCCAACTCTATCAGGAAAGTGTATCTGCCCACACTCACAGCTGCCAAACGAGAAGTATTCTTACTGCTTTCTCCAAATTCACTGACAGAGTGGTCGAGTCTGTCACGGAACATTCCTTTTTCTCCAAACACTTTCAAAACCGGAATGCCCTTGACGTATTCTACAAAGAGGCTGACCATATCCGCCAGATTGTCCTGAGACTCTTCCTGTGCTTTCATTCCCGAGCGAATGCCCCGATACAGAGAAAACAGGGCAATAGGAAGAATGGCTACCATTGTCAATCCCATGCGCCAGTCCACACAGAACAGTCCGATGCCAAGTATCAGAGCTACAATGAAATCAGCAGACATCCGTGTCCATAGATGTCCTACTACCATTTCCATGTTATCCACGTCTTTGTGAATGACTGTACTTATCTCTCCCAGACGCTCATTGGTATAGAAACCGAGTGAGAACATTTTCAGTTTCAATATGATTTTCTCGCGGATACGTTCCACAAGATCAAATCCGGCAAAATGCTTGCTCATATCGGCAATGGCATTGGATAGGGTTTTCAATACCAGCAGACCGCCAAGTAACCATGCTGCCGAAATGAAAGAGATGCTTTCTCCCTGTATATGACGGTCGATAAGGAACAAGACGGTTAGCATGATTGCCGTGCCACAAAGAGCATAAACCACGAAAAACAGTGCAGAGATAATCAGATGCCGCACTCCGCGAGCGGTCAATTCATTCAATATATTGCGTACCATTGTTTATACCTCCTCTTCTTTCAGTTGCCATTTACTTACTTGTTCTTGCGTCTCCGTCATATTGCGGTACAGAGAACAGTCTTTCATCAGTTCTTGGTGTGTTCCTTTTGAGACAACCTGCCCTTTGTCCATCACAACAATACGCTCCATATCCTGAATCGTATTGAGACGATGGGCAATGGTAATGACGGTCTTGTTGCGCTGCAATTCATCAAGAGCTTCTTGGATTAGTTTCTCATTCTCTCCGTCCAAAGCAGCGGTGGCTTCATCGAGAATAACTATTGGAGAGTCTTTGAGTAACATTCGGGCAATGGAAATACGCTGTTTTTCTCCGCCGGAGAATTTTACGCCAGCTTCGCCTGCCAGCGTATCATAACCATTCGGCAATCCCATGATAAAATCATGAATATGAGCACGCTGTGCTGCCGTTTCCACTTCCTTTTGTGTGGCGGTAGGTCTTCCTATACGGATATTATCCCGAATGGTTGTGTTAAAGAGAAAAACCTCCTGCTGTACCATCGAAAAATAATCAGCGATATTACGTTCGGAGAGTTCCGTAATATTCTCTCCTCCCAATCGGATAGTACCTGTTTGGGGGTGCCAGAACCCCATCATCAAACTTGCCAGCGTGGTTTTTCCCGACCCTGACTCGCCTACGATAGCTGTATGACTACCTTTCGGAAATTGAAGACATACATCTTTCAGCGCATTGTCTTCCTTGTTTGGATAGGAAAATGTAACGTGCTCGACACAAACATCCGTTTGTGTCGTATCCGTTTTCTTGTTCGCAGTTTCCTTTGCCTGTACCTCTGTAATGGACTGTACTTTTGCCAACGACTGACCATAGACGATTCGGAAATGTTGGAATGTTGCCAACTTAGCAAAGGAGGATGAGAACAGTCCACCCAATATCAGGGCAAGGATAAAACGTGCCACCGTCAGTTCGCCCGAAGTCATCAGCCATAGCCCGACAAGAGTCATTACCACGATACCACCTTCCAAGAGCATCGTTATCAATGTCATGGGAACGGTAACGCTAAACATGCTCCGCTTTACCCAACGGATGTAGTCGCGCATACCACCAAGTACTCGTTCCGTTCTATTTTCCTCGTTACTGAAGGCTTTGATTACCGATATGGTAGCCACATATTCCAAAAGGTCTTCCGACATTTTTTGCGTACTTTCCATAAAGTGTTGAAAGCTCCTTCCCCAAAGTGTTTTAACAGCCATTTGCAGAAGAAATGCTACAGGCAAAAGAGAAATGAGCGACAGCCCCAAACGCCAGTCCAACACCATAATGATTACCCAGAGTAAGGCAGGAAAAAGCGTAGCCGAAAGGATTTCGGGTAATCCATGTGCTAAATAAATTTCAATTTGTTCCACATCATGGTTGATAATATTCACCAAGTCGCCAACTTTCCGTTCTTGAAAGAAACCGAGCGGCAAGCGTTGCAGATGACTTATGATACGCAACCTCAATCGTGTAAGGGCATTGTAAGCCGACCGGTGTGCCCGCCAAATTGAGGTTCCATAGAATACGCCTCGAAGCATTGCAAATAGTATCATTATTCCTCCAATACCCCAAACTATTAAGGGAGAGAGTGTGCCATTCATCAGCTTGTCCACTGCCCACACTACCAGCAGTATAGGGAGTGTACCTAAAATAAGGTGCAATATGACCACTGCATTGGAGAGCAGGCTGCGGCTCTCCCGTTCCTCATCAAGAGGTCTGACTTTTTGTTTATCCATATATGTGATGTGTCGTTTTGATTTTTTCTGCTGCAAAAGTACGGCAACAAACAGGAATAAAATAACCCCAATAAGCATTACACTGCCCCAAAACAACAATTTGCTCGCATATAAACACAACAGGGGTATAAGCGTGGATAATAGGGTTATTTATTTGCTCGGCAGGTAAGTACCTTTGCACAGAATCTCACAAACAAATATGATATGTCAATCAGCTCAATAGTCCATTTATACAAAAGAATGCTCATTGTCGGCTTTCTATTGTTGTGGTCTTTTCCTATGTTTGCACAACTGCAACCAACAGAAATAAAAGTTATTGATGCAGAAAATGGGAACAGTATAGAATTTGCCGCCGTACATTGGAAAGGTTTGAATGCTCCAACGTACACAAATGGTACGACTACAAACAGGAAAGGTATTGCAAAACTAAGTGCATCAAGTAATCAAAAACTTATGCTTATGGTAAGTTATGTCGGTTATCAGACCATTACCGATACGATTACTGCAAATGGGAAGCGTTATACCATAAGACTACTCCCGGAATCAACAGAGTTAGCAGATGTAGTGGTCTTCGGAAAAACAAAAGCACAAGTTCTCAGAGAGTCGCCTGAAGCAGTTTCTGTAATAAATGCGAAAGAACTTCAAGGCAGATCTATTTCGTTAGAAACCGTTTTGAATAAAACCATAGGTTTGAAAGTTGGGCAGACCGGCGGTTTGGGAAGCAGTTCGAGAATTATTGTTCATGGATTGGAAGGAAACCGCATTCAAATCTTATGGGACGGAATACCAATGAGTACTTCTGACGGGGCTTTTTCTCTTGATGAAATTCCGATAGACATTATAGAAAGAATAGAAGTCTATAAGAGTATCATACCCGCCCGTTTCGGATGTGATGGATTGGGGGGAGCCGTCAATATCGTTACTAAAGAGTTTAGTACGGACTATTTAGATGCCTCGTATGAATTCGGGTCTTACCAAACACACAAAGGAAGCGTCTTCTCTCGCAAGAACTTTCCAAAGAGTGGCGTTCTACTCGGTGCGGGAGGTTATTATACATCTGCAAAGAATGACTACTCTTTCAGAGTTCCCGAGAGAGAAAATCTGTTGGTAAGACGTGACCATGACCGTTTTCGTTCGTATATGTTAAAGGGAAAAATTGCTTTCACGAAACTTTGGTTCGATGAGATTAGTACCGAGTTCGGGTATTACAATCGTTTCAATGAAATCCAAGGTATCTTAAAAAACATACAACATGCCGAAAACCAATCAGGAATGTTTATGTTGGAAAACAAACTGATAAAAAGCGGAATGCTGAACGACCGCCTTAATCTTGAGTCCCATTTCTCCCTTTCACATACAACAAACAATTTTGTGGATACGGCACGAGTTAATCACGATTTCGAAGGAAACATATATCCGAGTCCGAATGGGCAGGGAGAAACAGGAGATGTTCCTCACAACTCAAATGACAAAGGCTTGGAAATCAATGAACGTATCAATTTTGATTACAAGTTGTCCGCCAATCACAGTTTGAATCTGAACACACTTATTAACTACGCCAGAAGGCAACCGAGCGACAACATTGCAAGTCAGCATGCAGGTTTTGTTATCGGAGGATTTCCCAGCAAAAAGACCAGTGTCATTTCGGGGTTGACTTGGGAGTCAAAACTCTTTGATAAGAAACTGACGAATATGCTCTCCGCAAAGTATTTCCACCTCCATTCCGAGATAGAAGATTTGACTTCATACGAGCTGATTGAGGCTCCGAAGAAAAAGAACAATACGACCTCACAAATAGGCTGGATAGAGGCAATAAAATACGAGCCCTTCAGAGGTTTTCACTTGAAAGCATCTTACCAGCGGGCAATACGCCTTCCCAATTCACAAGAACTATTCGGTGATGGTATCATCACCTTTCCTGCAGCCGGATTGAGACCAGAGAAAAGCCACAACTTCAATCTGGGGTTCTTAATAGACAAAAATGATGTCCTCGGATTATCGCGATTGCAGTTTGAAGTGAACGGCTTTTATATGCAGGTAAGCGATATGATAAAACTGATGAAACAGCACATGGCAGCCGGATATGTAAACGCAGAAAAGGTACATATTAAAGGTATAGAAACCGAAATAAAATTGGACATATCGCCAACGGTCTATGCCTACGGAAATCTAACTTATCAGGATGTGCGTGATGTCTTGAACTATTTACCCGGTACCCAAGCCCCCAATCCGACAAAAGGATTGCGACTGCCGAACATTCCCTATTTGTTCGGCAACTTCGGGGCGGAGTATCACAGCAACCGATTATTCAAGAATTGGTATGTCAAGGCTTTCTGGGACGGCAAATTTACTGAGGAGTTCTTCTACTTCTGGGAACTTACCGAATTACAGAAACGACGTATTCCCCGCAGTTTCGTCAATGACATAGGGCTATTGTTGACCTACAAAAGCAAATATTCCGTAGCCTTGGAATGCCATAATATAATGAACAAAGAAGTTTGGGACCAATTCCGCCAACCATTGGCAGGACGGACACTTCACCTCAAATTCAGATATGTCTTCTCAAAAGGAATTTTCTAATTTAACAAATATAAAAAGATGAATACAACAATTTTCAATCGTATAGCTTTTTCTGCTATGCTGGTCGGCTTCATAGGGCTGACATCTTGTAACAAAAATGATGAACCTACGCCTACTCCTCAAGAGGTGCAGCAACATTTCACCTTTGTGCATTATGTGGACAAAAGTGCTTATGTAGGGACATTCAGTGATTTGACTCCTCAAGCGACCAACAATAAGAAAGCATTTGAATTCGGGTTCGGTTGCTACCTCTTTGCTAAGGGTAATACAGTGCTTGTACCCGAAGGGAAATTCGGGGATAAGATACATAAGTTTACAAGAGGTGCCCATGGAGAACTGATAAAAGCAGGTACTATGACATTTGAACAGATGGCTCAACCCGGAGAAATTAACTTCGTTGATGAACAGCGGGCATACGTTGCTTTGCATGGACGTGGAAAAATTGCGTTAATCAATACTTCAACATTGCAAAAGGAAGATGAAATTGACCTCTCGTCTTATGCGGTTCAAGACAACAATCCTGATCCCGGCTGTAATGTCATCCGTGATGGAAAGATGTATGTTGCCCTCAATCAGCTCAATTCGCCTCATACCTCTGTACCGGGTACTGGAGCAGAGGTAGCTATCATTGACCTCAAGACGAAAAAGACTGAAGTTATCAAAGATAACCGCACAAGTGTTGTAGGATTGTTCCGCCATTCTGACGCATTCATAGACGAGCGGGGTGACATCTACTTTTACAGTGCGGGCAACAACTTCAATGTTGCCGATAAGGAAGGTTTCCTGCGTATCCGCAAAGGAAGCGACAAATGGGATAGCGATTATCTGTTCAACCTATCGAAGACAACCATAAAAGGAATAGGCAAAACAGGGCAGTATATGATTAAGTCTTTCTATGCAGGTAATGGTATTGTGTATAGTTGCGTGAAAGTAACGGATACAGAATTTGGAATACTCAAGAAAGACTTCCAACCCGTGAAAATCGACATTTGGAACAAAACCATCGAAAAACTTGATTTGCCAATGACCGACAGCAATGGCTCTTTTGCTATAACTCGCTACAAGGACCTCATCGTCTTTGGAATGACATGTAACAATGGTACGGGGTATTACACCTACAATACCAAGACAGGCGAATGCTCGCAAAACCCAATTGTTACTGCCATAGGAGTTCCTTCAAGTTTAGTCGCATTTGAGTAAACTCTCATTAAAAATATTTCTCATGGAGCTATTGGTTCTTTTTTGAGAGTAATACGGATAAAAACTTACGATAATTCAAGTTTTTATCCGTATTTGTTTGTAACTTTGCAAAAAGACATGATAAAATGACCATAGAATTTTGTGCAATCAATAAGCCTGAAGATTGGATGGAGATGGTTGCCGAACAATTTGGCACATCAGTAATAAACAATGGATTTACCATTCCTTCTTCTATTGGTAGTGGATTCTTCAAACAATATTATCCTCTGCCATGGCTAACATTGACTTATATCAGTTTCGTAGCATACGAGCCGATAACTATGATACGTCGCTCGGTGGAAAACTCGAAATGGATTCCTGTCATGTTCTATATCAATGAGCATAAACACGAGCAGATAATAGGAACAAGTACAAAAACGGTCGGAGTGGACACGCTCGATGGCATTTTCATGCCTTCAAGTAGCATCCCGACTGAGTGGAGTTTTCCTCCAAAGAAACGATACGAAAATATTACACTGACTTTCAATAAGGATTGGATTGAAAAGATTGATGCAGCACATGAAACCTATATCGGTCGGCTTCTCCAATCGGACAAGGCTTTTTATTTGTTTGAGACCATTACACCTGCAATGCAACAGGTCTTGGATAACATTAAGTCTATAACTGAAATCGACAATCCTTTTTCAACGCTTCATTTGCATGGAAAAACTATGGAATTACTGACAATGTTCCTTGAAAAGCTCGAAAAACGTTCGGAAGTAAAATCTCTTGCCAACCTAAACTTGAATGATGTTGAATCAGTATTCCGTGTTCGTCGCCAGATTCTTCAAAGTCTCAGTAATGTACCGAGTATTCCCGAATTGGCGCGTGAAGCCAATATGAGCAGTTCCAAATTACAAAAGTGCTTCAAGCAGGTTATTGGAAAAGCCATCGCCGAATATGCCCTATCTGAAAAGATGGAATGGGCAAAACGACTGCTTTCCACTCGCCTCTACTCGGTGTCAGAAGTAGGCTATAAAGTTGGATATGCTAACCTCAGTCATTTCACAGAGGCTTTCTGCAAATATCACAGGATAAAACCTAAGCAATATCTTGATTCATTATAAGTTTTACACAATAGGGACATTACTTGCTTTCTGAGGGTTATTTTGCCCTAAACAATCTTTCGAACTTTGCCTGCAAAAACATCAGGCAATGAAAATAACGACATTTAAGTTTCATTTTTTTGCCGGAGTAACAATCTTATCATTGTTTTCCGGTATTTCTGTTTATGCACAATCTCCGAATGAAACAGACTCTCTCTATACAGAAGAAATCTCATCGGATAACCGCATTAAACTCAATGGTTATCTCCGTGCAGGTTTTTTCGGCGGAGAAAAAGAAATACGCAATTACTACGGAGAAGGTGCCTTGAAATTAGAAGTTCCCATCGGCATAAGTGCTTCTGCCTTTTCGGAAGTCCGTTACAGAGCTGATGGCAACAACAATCATAAGTTCGATATCCGCGAGGCTTATCTAAATCTTAATCTTGGTAAGTTCGATTTTCGTGTGGGTGAGCAAATCGTTCTTTGGGGGCGTGCAGATGGATTCAATCCGACCAACAACGTTACTCCCCAAGACTTTTGTGTATTCTCTCTGGAAGAAGATGATAAGCGGTTGGGGAATTTTGTCGTGAAAGGTGTCTTTAATCCTTATCCCTTCCGTATCGAAGTGGATTGGGTACCTGTTTATAAATCGTCATTGTTCCCATTCATCGGAAACCCTATGGGAGATGGGATTGTATGGAACAATGAAAAACGTCCTTACCGATGGAAGAATCAGTCTTTCGGAGTGAAAATAGATTTGGAAAAACCGTCTTTCGACCTCTCTCTTTCCTATTACAACGGGCTGCATAAATTTCCCGGCATCGCGTATAAAAAAACTCCTTCTGAAATCCAGTTATCACAAGAGCCCTATCGGGTGCATATTGTTGGAATGGACTTTTCCTCCTCGTTGGGCAACTACGGACTAAGAGGGGAATTTGCCTGTTCACTCCCCGAAAAAAGTAATAATTCCATTTATTCCGTTCCCAATAAGCAAATAGAATACACGATCGGGATTGACCGAAGCTGGGATAATTTCAGTTTGATTGTACAGTACATAGGTAAGTATATACCGGACTTGGCGACAGACATCAAAGGCAATCCGATAGAACAGAAACTTAACTCGCTGAACCGTATTCTTTTCACGCAACACGAACGTTGGAATCATTCGGTTTCAGTCAGACCTGCACTGTCATTATTTCATGAGACATTAAATGTGGAACTACTTGGGTTATGCCAATTCAGTACAAAAGAATACTTCTTTCAACCCAAGGTACGCTATGCCATAGCCGATGCCGTTACGCTTACGGTGGGAGGTCAGCTGTTTTACGGACCAGATGACCGATTATTCGGAATATTGGAAAAGACCAAGAACTCGGTTTTTACGGAGTTGAAAGTTTCGTTTTAGATTATCTCATCTCAAAATAATATCGAATGAAGAAATTAGCTGAATTTGTGATACGATACCGCTGGGCGGTCATCGTATTCTTTCTTGCACTGACAGCTTTTATGGGCTTTCAGATGAAGAATGCAAGTTTTAATCCCGACCTGCTTACCTATCTGCCGGAGCATCTGCCTTCCCGCATGAACCAAAAACAGATAGAAAAGATGTTTGGAGGAACGGATATGGTGATGATTGTCGTACAGACAGATGATGTCGTGAATGGCAAGACACTGAAGCGTGTAGAGCATTTCTCACAGGACATGCAGAACATAAAAGGCATAGAACGAGTGATGTCTGTCTTTGAATTGAAAAATGTCCGTAGTGAGAATGACGCAATGACCGTTGATGCGGCCGTGAAAATGATTCCACGGACTGCTGAAGATGTTGCCACTATTAAGAAAGAGCTTGCCGGTAACGACCTTGTCTATGGAAGCGTGATTTCCAAAGATTTTACGACCACAGCCATTATTGGATTGCTTGAACCTGGAGCAAAGGACAAGGACGTAATAGACCAAGTGGAGGCAATGATTGCCAAGTATCCCGGCACAGAGAAAGTTCTTTTGGGAGGTTCTCCGTATATGCGAATGCAGAATGCGGGAATGATGCAGAAGGATATGGCTCGGCTCATTCCTCTCGGATTGTTGTTGATGATGGTCTTTCTCTTTATCAGCTTCCGTCAGTTCAGAGGGGTATGGCTTCCCATTCTGATTGTAGTCATGGCGATATTCACGGCATTGGGTGCAACACCTTTGTTGGGATGGAAGTTTGCCGTTACGACCATTATTTTAGTTGTATTGCTGATTGCCACCGCCAATTCCTATGGCATACACATGTTTGCCCGCTACCAAAGAGACAATCTTCCCGGAAACAACTATACAGCAAAAGAATTGTCTGTCAAAATGGTTACAAGTCTCGGCGCTCCCATTATCTTGTCAGGATTGACAACCATTGCAGGGTTGCTCTGTATGTTGGGACATGTGCTGATTCCCGGTGGACAGATGGGAGTTCTTGGCAGTATCGGTATCGGACTTGCCTTGATTGGAAGTCTGTTCTTTATACCTGCATTGAGTTCGGTACTTCCCAAAACCAAACCTCGATTGAGAGCGGATAACAACCCTAAAAGCAAAAGAGGAATAGGGTTAGACAGATTGTTGGACTTTATTGCCGATTGGGTAACGAAAAAGCCCAAGACTATTTTGGCTTTATTCGTGGTCATTTCTCTAATCGGAGCAGCCGGACTGTTGCGTTTCAGCATCAACTCAAATCCCGCCGAGTTGTTCCCTGACGGACATCCTGCGAAGGAGTCCGCACAAATCATCAATAAGGAACTGGGGGGCTTCTTTCCTCTCTGTGTCGTGTTCGAAGGCGACATCAAAGACCCTGCCTTGTTGAAGAAAATTGATGATTTGGAGAAAAAGGTGCGAGAAATCCCCGAAGTGGGAACAACGCAGTCTATCGCAAAAGTTACACGTCAGATCAGCCGTGCTCTCTATAACAAAGGCGAAGAAGGTTATGATAAAATCCCCGACACCTACGATGCCGTATCACAATACTTCGAGTTGTATCTGATGAGCGGCAGTCAGAAGGATTTGGAAAAGATGGTGGATTTCAATTTTGAGAAAGCTCTCTTGATGATTCGTTTCAAGGAATTGAACACACCGGTATTGCGACAATGTGTTGCTCAAATCAAGGAAATGGTAAAAGATGACCCCAATGTGAAACTTGTTGGTGGCAATGCCGATGTATTCACGGATATGGACAAGCATGTCGTAAGCGGGCAGTTCCTTTCTTTGTTGATTTCCCTCGTTGTTGTATTTATCATTATATCCCTCGGTTTCAAATCGTTTAAGGCAGGATTACTGCAAATCGTTCCACTCATGTTTGCCATGTTGATGCTTTTCGGACTGATGGGATATTTTGGTATTGACCTGAACTTTATGACCGCCTTCCAAGCCTCTATCCTTATTGGAGTCGGCGTGGACTATACGATTCATGTTGTCTGGCGGTATCGGGAGGAACGACGTGCGGGTTACGACGATAAGGAGGCTGTACATCGCTTGTTCAAGGCAACGGGACGCGGTATCGTATTCAATGCCATTGCCGTTATTATCGGATTTGTAGTTCTGCTCTTTTCAGGCTTCCTGCCCGTTCGCTTTTTCGGAATGATGATGGTAACAATCATTTTCGTATGCCTCATTGCCGCAGTGCTGCTCGTACCTGCGCTATGTATGGTGTTGAAACCGAAATTCTTGAGACAGAAAATCCATTGCAAATAACTTAAAAGGACTGAAAGGATAAAAGCAATAAAAGAAACAGTCAAAAGCTTATGAGCTTTTCAAAGAAGATTGATACACGAATATTCATCAAACAATAAATACAATGAAGAAAGTTTTTTTATCGGCGGTTATAATAATCGCAACCATGTGGGCAAATGTTGCTCATGCACAAGGAGGAGTATCTCCGCAACAAGTACAACAAAAAGCCATTGAAGCCACTCGTATTGCCGGAATGGAAACAGAATCATCAATGACGATTTACAGTCCGTCCGGAGACAAACGAGTTCGCAAGATGACTATCGTCAGTAAACTCTACGAGAATGGTAGTTTGGAAAAAAAACTCATTCGGTTTATCGAACCTGCTGATGTGAAAGGCACCGGGTTTCTATCGTTCGATTATTTGAAGAAGAACGATGACAAGTGGATTTATATGCCGGCTCTTCGTAAAACCCGACGTATTGTAAGTTCAGAGAATGCCAAAAGTTTCATGGGGTCTGAGTTTTCTTACGCCGATATGTCCACACCAGCTGTCGAAGATTTCAACTATAAATTCTTGAAAGACCAAAATGTAGGTAATCATGTCTGCTATGTCTTAGAAATTACGCCAAAGAACAAAACCATTGCCAATGAAAACGGTTTCTCTAAGAAAATAGCCTATATCGACAAGCATATTTTTATTATCCGTAAGGCTACATACTACAATCTTGCCGGAGAGAAAGAAAAGGAGATGACCGTCTCTGCAATCACGGAAGTGGATACAAAGCACCATAAGTATCGCTTTAAGGAGATGACAATGATTAATCTGAAAAATAAAAGAAAGTCGGTATTGAATAACAACGTTATTAAGTTCACCCCTTCAATTTCGGACAGTTATTTCACCACTCGCACACTGGAACAAGGCAAGTAAAACTTCTCTTTTCCATTCTACCTCCATTTGTTGCAATCAGAAGTTGTAACAGGTGGAGGTTTTGTGCATTTATCATAAGCACAAACAATTTAGCAATATAAAAATCATAATATGAAACAACTGATTGAAACAGAAACCTTTGAGTTGCTGCTATCAGACAATAGCAAAACTGCAACAGACAATCTTATCAAGGAAATTATAAGGTTGGGGGAAACCGAAGCAAACCTTGCTTCATTGTATCGTACTCTCCATTACACTCGATTCCATTTAGAAAGTATGACTGAAACATCAGGCATACCAACTGAAATGGGAAAAAAATGTATCAGAGCTGCTCTTTGTCATTGACACGGAGCTGGAATTAGTGAAAATGCGAATGCAGGGACTTCTTCCTGCTTTGTCCGTCAAACCCGCCAAGAAACTCTGTTGGACAGGCAAGGCAACAGATTTAGTTGAACTCCTTTATGCTCTTGACACCTGCGACTGTATCAATGATGGAGAAATAGGTGTGGAGGAATTAGCTGATGTTCTTTCTGAAATCTTTGGAGTGGAGATAAAGAACTGCTACAACGTCTATATGAACATGAAACGCCGCAAGGATGACAGCCGTACCTACTTTCTTGATGAACTCCGTGAGAAGCTGAACAAGCGTATGGTGGAGAGTGACCTGAAAGGTGGCAAGTTCAAGAAACGGTAAATCAAAAGGGAGATATTCCGGTATTTCGGAGTACCTCCCTTCATTCATTCTTTGATAAGCACTTCCAACTTCTTGGCTATGTCCTCAGATGTTGGAAGCAGTTCCTTGTATGCCTCCGGCAATTCGGGTGAGAGGCTGTATGTTGCCACCCCGATAGGCATTGCAGAAGTTTTGAGGGCATACTCCACAATCGTCCTGCTTTTGGATTTGCAAATGATGATGCCGATGTGAGTGGTATATTGTGCGTACTCATATTCTTTCTTCTTTATAGATGTTATTCTTGCCGCCTCTTACCGAAAAGCCTTTATTACCCTGAACACTGCCCACAAGCAGGTGAAAGGTGCGGTGAAGACTCCTATGACGACAAAGAGGAGCAGTTTGACAATATAGTAAACAATCCACTGCCCATTTGTCCCAGCCATCATCTTATAAGGAATGTACTTTTCCACAAAGAGATAGCCTGACCATATCGCCATCAGCACATATCCGGACATCCATCGCATATCCTCAACGCCTTTGGTCGCCAAGAAGTTCCATTTGAAACCTATGACAAACAAGGCGATGAGAAACAACAGACTGAAGATGCTTCGCCAAATCTCACTACGTTTTCTTTTCTGAAAACAAGGTGTACAGAGTATCGGCTGATATCTTTCCGCACATTCTGAGCATAGTCCTTTCCCGCAATCTGAGCATTGGGCAACTGCTGGTTCTTGGGTATGATTAAAACAATTCATAGTGTAATCAATTAACGTGTTCAAAAATACAAAAATTCTGCCTTAGAGCCAAGAAAAACAACCGTTATTTCTTGGTATTGAGTAGTTTGGAAAGTTCCGGATCATCGGCAATCCGTTGCAACTCCCGTTCCACGATGTCCCGCACATCCGTCTTTACCCGTTCGTAATTCGCCTTGATTTCCTGTTCCAACATATCCTCTCCGTTTTCATTCGTGAAGTCTGTCAGAATGGGTATCGGGCGGTAAGCAGCCGTTTCCTTTGCAACTTTCGCATTGTCCACTACAATCTCACAGTGGAATATCTTCTGCTCGATACGTTCGGAGAAGTTATCTGCGACCGCTCCCACGAACATTCCCTGTGTGAGCGTGGAAATCTTGCTCTGCGGAATCAGGCTGTCCATCTGTGTGGAGATGGAAGTGGTCTTATCGCTACGGGTGATGCTCATGCTCTGCCGTTTCTGAAGCACCTTGCCAAACCTCTCTGAGAGCGTCTTTGCCGTTTCGCCGACCACCTGACCGGAGAAAATGTTTCCGACAGTGTTCATCACCACGGCAGCTTCCTTGTCTCCATAATCGCGCTTCAGTTGCGAAAAGTCCTGAAAGCCCAAGCATACCGCCACTTTGTTGCTTCGTGCAGTGGCAATCAGATTGTCGAGCCCTTTGAAGTATATGGTAGGTAGCTCATCTATCAACACGGAACTTTTCAGCATTCCTTTCTTATTGATGAGCTTGACAATGCGCGAATTATACAACCCCAATGCTGCTCCGTAGATATTCTGTCTGTCAGGGTTATTCCCTACACACAGGATTTTAGGCTCTTGGGGATTATTGATGTCGAGTGTGAAATCATCTCCTGTCATAATCCAATAGAGCTGCGGACTTATCATCCTTGACAAGGGTATCTTGGCGGAGGCTATCTGCCCTTGCAACTGGTCAGCCGCCCCTCCGAGCCAAGCGTCCATAAAAGGAGAAAGGTAATTCTCCAATTCGGGATAAGAAGTCAGTATTGGGAAAATGTCTTCATACTTACGGCAGAGAAACTCAATAGCGTGCGGAAAGGTACAGTATTTTCCTCCCTCGAAAATGCGGAGATACCAAATGATAGCGGCAAAGAGTACGATTGGCGACTCCACAAAGAAATCTCCTTGTTTCTGTACCCACGTCTTGTTAAGGTTGAGCATGATGGTGTACGCCGACTCGTAGGCATCTGAAATGTCGCTCATGAAATCGGGGTGTATCGGATTGCAACGATGCGACCGCCGAGGGTCGTCGAAGTTGATCACGTAAAACTTCGGCTTGACTTTATATCCTTCCGAGTGATGCAGCAAATGATTGTACACAATCGTGGAGAGGTCGGGATATTTGAAGTCGTAGCAGTAGATGGCAAAACCTTTTTCGATTTGCTGCTTGATGAAATTATTGATGATGGCATAGGACTTACCGCTGCCCGGCGTTCCCAAGACGGAGACAGCTCGGAAAGGATTGACCACGTTTATCCACCCCTTGTTCCATTTCTTGCGGTAATAGAATCGGGTCGGCAGATTGACCGAGTACTCGTTCTCCAAAAGTCTTGTCTCCTGCATAAAGGATTCATTCTCTTGATTGAAGACATCCTCCATCAGGTTGTTCTTCAAGAGTCGGCTCATATAGAGTCCCGCCATCAGCAGACAAACATAGCCTACGGTTATCGTAAAAGTATAGAGAGCCGTATTCGCCTCTATGGGCAGTGGCAAGGCAAGTATCCACCAATTGAGGAAGAAAAAGACAAAGCCGGCGCTCATGAATGCCCATATCTTCGACCACGTGATATGCTCCTCTTTCACACCCTTTGTACCCAAACAGGAAAGCCCCATCAGTACCAGCGCAAAGAGCTTGGTGTAAAGCATATTTCCAAATAGTCCCGCCGTGCGATGGAAATTCATCAGTATCCTGTCCACCACACCGATGTTCAGCCCCCATAGTTTGATGGCTTCATAGCAATACCAATAGAGATGGGCAACCACCAGTATGATACTTACGGCACGCAGAAAATCCATGATTTTCGCCAGTGCTCTCAAATCGTCTTCTTGTTGCATAGTTTTTCGTTTAATTTCGTTCTTACTTTTATGATTGTTGAAATTGTCTTATAAGACTTTTCAAATTGTCTTATAGGACAATTTTAATTCCCTTATAAGAGAATTTGACACCTCTGATAATTCCTGATAATCAACATCTTACAATCTTCGTTTTTTTTTCTACACTTTAGAGATGGAAAATACGGTTTATAACCGAGGCTTCTTCTGTTTCTTCTTTCTCTGCATCCGTCTACGGAACTGTTCTTCCTCCCAATCCGTTCCGTTGGCTTCCATAGGCAAATCAAGAAGACCGCCCAAGAAGGAATTTTCTTCCGACGGGAGCGTATGAGATGCAGACTGATTTTCACCTTGAGGAGTATTAACAGAGAGTTCGGGATGCGGACGGTCGAACCACTCGGCAATAGCGTTTGCCGAAAGTTCCTTGCCCAATCTCGAGCCATTGATGACACAGCCGTTGTTATGGTCTATAAAGGTGACACCATAGAGCCGCCCTTCCTCGTTCTCTCGGAAGATGACATCAATACCCCTGTGATGCAGGTTCCCCCTGAAATCCTCTCTTGTGGCAGAACGCTTCAATGCTCCGGCTACGATTGCTTTGGTCTTAGGAGCAAGATGCTTTTCCTTCAGTTTCTCCTTTGACGCCTTGAATCTATTTTGCAGAGCTTCATATCCGACAGACTTCCCAAAGAGAGAGGATTTAAATACTTTTCCGACTTTATTCCCCTTGTCATCCGTGGCAAAGTAGAGAAGTCCCATATAGGTTTTTCCGCGTATCTCTCCCTTAACCTCCTCCACACATATATTATAGGTGGAGAGCAAAGCACGGTATTCCTTAAAACTCGGACAATGGTAGAATTTTGCTGCCGGTTTGATAACCGAAGCCAGTTGCTTTTTAAGATTCTCTCCGTCGCCGTAGCAGACTTTTTGCAGGCGAAACACTTCTTTTTCCTTCCGCATTTGCGCAGGGATCAAACCGTACTTCTGTTCCAGTTCTTTGAGAATACGGGTACTGGTATAGAAATTATTACCATCGTTAATCTTCTTTCCCCGTTCATCGACAGCTAAGGTGACAATATGCAGGTGATGCCTGTCTATGTCTTCATGCTTATAAACGATAAAGGGTTGATTAGCGTAGCCCATCTTTTCGATATACTCCCGTGCGATGGCTGAGAACTGCTCATCGGTAAGTTTGTCATCGGGATGCGGATTCAAGGAGATATGTATAACCGGTTTCTTAGTGAGGACATGACTCGGCATATATGCCATAAAGTCCTGCATACAGGCGGATATATCGTGTGTTCCATCAGCCGGAGAGAACACTTTGTTGGTCTCCAGAATCTTGGCAATGCCCTCATTTACTTTCTCTCCATTGTACGCCAACGCGCCGTAAAGGGAACTGCCATAGTTTATCTTTGCGACCATTTCTCTTGAAATTCACGGGTTAGATGTACGATTTCGCCTCCGACAGCCGCCAATTCGAGTGTCAGTTTCTCCAGTTGGGCAAGCATCGCAAAGGCTTTTTTCTCGGTGAAATTGCTCTTTAAGGCGACCACAGCTTGGTTATAATTCACCCCGACACTGCGAAATTGTCCGTACAAAGTCGTCAGTTTTTGATAGTAATCAAGCAGTGAACGATCTACTTTTATCACTCGGAAAGTCTCATCAAAGACCCTTGCCTTGATGAAAACAGCCCTGTTCGGGACACCTGACTGTTCATAAAGCGTCAGGAAACGCGCAAACTCCGTGTCCGTAAACCGAACCATGCAACAATGGCTGGCTTTCTCTTTTTTCAGGGGTCTCCCCACATGTCTCTTTGTCATTTTACTTTGGATTTTAGTGTTTCACGGCATCACCGGCATTCAAGACAAGGCATTCTCTCTTCCAAGAAAAAACGACTTCGGAGTTTTTTCAGCCCTCTGCAAGAGCAAGAGTTCTGAGTTACCGAATTTATTTCGAGTAACGCAGGACATATCTTGCTATTTGCTCCGGCGCAAATAAATCCGTCCGCGAAGGACGGAAGTCGAGTCCCTCAAAAAAGAACGCTTTATGCCTCGAAGGCTTCGGCTTACCGCTTGGGTGCAAAGTTACTAAGCGTTGTGCCTAAATCACTTACCTCTTACGGAGCCACAAATACGCAAATCGAAGCCACAAGTACGCAGTTAGCAAAAAGGGCAGAAACAAGGGGATAAAGGCTTCTATATTTGCCCCGTCAAACAGGTGTTTGCAGGTTGGTGGACATACCTGCCTGCCCAAGTCTGAAAACCTGTCCGCAGCCATTTGAACAGACAATTACGGAAATGGAAATAGGAATGAGAATGTGTACAAGTTATTGCACCCGTCACCCCTCACACCCTTGCGCAAGGGTACAAGTGTGGACATATGGATGGGTGGACGTGTGCAAGTATGCCTCCCGTCATATAGCTCCACCCTTATACAGGGAGGGACATATCCCGAAAGGCAGGTCTATGTTCCCTTATCGGAATACCTCGCCGTATGTCTGTCCGGGGATTTATTCCCTCACAGACTCATTTCCATATCTGCCTTTTCAAGGAAACAAGCCAAGGCGTGCATGCGCCTTTCCTCACATATATGTAGAACCATTAAACAGAAAATGAAATGAAAAAGAAACCTGTTTTCATTGCCTTCTCCACCCAAAAGGGCGGTGTCGGCAAAACGACCTTTACGGTCTTGGCGGCAAGTTACCTGCACTATGCCTGCGGGTATAACCTTATTGTGGTGGATTGCGACTATCCGCAATTCAGCATCAATGCCATGCGTCAGCGTGACGCACAGGGCGTGGATCGCAACCCCGCACTGCAAGAATTGGCAGCCACCCAATTCTCCGAGTTACAAAAGCCTACGTACACCATCCTTTGTGCCACGGCAGAGGCAGCCGTGGATACGGTCAGGGAATATCTGGACACGCACGAGCCGGATACGGATTTCGTCTTTTTTGACCTGCCCGGAACCATCAACAATGACGGTGTGCTGACCACTCTCTCCGGTATGGATTACATTTTCACACCCATCTCCGCCGACCGTATATCCTTGGAAAGCACGCTGAGCTTTTCAGCCATCATCAAGGATGCGATAACCGACAATACAGACACTGCCAACAAAGGGATCTACCTCTTTTGGAACATGGTGGACGGCAGAGAGAAAACACCCCTCTATGCGATGTATGAAAAGGTCATTGCCGATTTGGGACTTCCCATCTTAAAAACGGCAGTCCCCAATACGACCCGCTACAAAAAGGAGGTAATGGAGGAGGGTACGACCCTCTTCCGTTCAACCATCTTTCCCGCCTCTCGCACGCTGCTTAGAGGCAGTCGTCTGAAAGAGCTTGTGGAGGAAATCTTGTCCATCGTAAAACCTGAAGCATATGGTAGGAAAGAATAAAGGGGCGATAGATCCCGTCGCTATCCGGGAATTGATTTCACAGGGTATCCCGATGAAAAAGAAAGAGAGCGAGATGATACCCCCTCCCACAGTCGAAGAGGAGGATGAGTCTGTTTCGGAAATACAGAAAGAGGCTTTGGAAGAACCACAACTACCCATCCGAACACGTCGCAAGAATCCCGCCAAAGGAGATTACATCTCACTCTTCATGCACCGCAATGACCTGTATGACCGCAAGGCAATCTACATCTCCAAAGAGTTGCAGGACAAACTGTCGGAAATCGTCCTCTTCATCCGAAAGAGAGAGATGACATTGGGTATGTACGTGGAAAACATCCTTCTCAAACATTTGGAGGACTACAAGGAAGAAATCAACCGATTAAGTGAAAAGAACTTCAAGAAATTATTGTGATATGAAACAGAAAAAAGATCGACCAATGACAGGTCATAAGTCCTGCAGAGAACGAAAAAGCGTCTCTTCAAAAGTAACCATCCGTAACTCCACCACGCTCATCGAACATTCCGAGGGACACCCTACAGGTCTCCTTCAGGAAGAGAGAAGCGATTACGAAACCGCCTTTCTTCAACCCCTGAACATTGGAGACCGAAAGGGCGTGTTCATTTCCAAAAAGACACAGGAAGAGATTTCCGAAATCGTCTATGTGGCAGCCGCAGGCAAACTGACGATTGGGGCATTCGTAGAACATATTCTCCGGCATCACTTAGAGAACTATCATGATGAGATAGATGCCTTGTTCGAACAACAGTTCCGTAAACGTTTCGAGCGATGAAGCAGGTGATTGTTATTCTGCTGTCGGTAGGCTTAGCCTATCTCGGCAGCGTACAGGTCGTCCGCTTTCTATACGGGCGCTATTGGAGTGCCGTGAGACTCTATCGTGACTTGCAACTCTTTTTCAGGGAACGGGGCAAGGGCAAAGTCGTCGTCACCATCCGTATCCCCCAAAAGGAATCCTCCCAAGAGGAGAATGTCCTTTTAGCCGAGTTGCCCATTGAGACCGAAAAAGAGGAATCACAGGATGAGAACCCAGACTCCGGAGGGTTGAAAGAAAACGCTCCCGTCATTCCCGAAGAAGAGGATTATGTATTGGTGGAAGTCCAAGGTGAAAGCCACTCCTTTTCGGAAAGCATCACAGCGGAAGAGCTGCAACAAATGGGTAATGTCCTCTCTTGCAAAAATGCTCCGATAGAGGAAGCTGCGAAAGCCGCTGAAACCATCTATAAGATACACGACTCCCCTATGTTCCAAGCGATTAAGAAAGCGGCCGGGGAACGTGTCCGCGAGCTGCTGGAGCGCGTTGCCGAAGAAGCTCCGAAAGAGGTTCAGTCAGGCAACTTCGATTACAAACGATTTATCAAGACATAGTATTCACCCACTCAAAGAAAAGAGAAAATATGAGTAAACCCATTTATCTCGCCATCGCTTCCCCCAAGGGAGGTGTCGGCAAAACCTCGCTTACGGTACTTGCCGCAAGCATTCTGCATTACCACAGAGGATGCGATGTCGCCGTCGTGGATTGCAACCATCCCGTCTATACCATCGCCCGTCTGCGGCAACAAGAGTCGGAAGAACTGAATCATCAAAACCTGATGCGTCTGAAGCATCGGGCATCCTATGCTCCTTATCCGATTATCTGCGCTCCGGCGCGGGAAGCCCTGAACCGGGTGGAGCGACACTGTGCGGACAATCCTCCTCGCTGCATCCTCTTCGACCTCCCTCCATTGATGCGTACCGAAGGGACGGTGGAGCTGCTTTCAGCAATGGATGCCGTCGTCTTTCCCGTTACGGGCAGTCCGATGGATATGGAAGCCGTCCGCCATTTCATAGACATCTTGGGAGAGCAGATACTGACGATGGGCAAAGGCAATATCAAGGAGCTTTACCTGCTTCGCAATATGACACAGGCTTGGGAACGTGAGGAAGCCGACGAACGCTGCCGCACCCTTGGCGATGAAACGGGAGTCCTCTTGATGCAGATCTCATTGAGCCACTCCCGTTTGTATCGTCCGCTGCTTTCCGAACGCAGAAGAGGGGTATGCACCCTCTTCCCACCCCACGGAGGGAAGTTGAGCAGGCTCTGTATTGAGTTAGGTAATGAGCTTCACGAAATCCTACAACGCCTATGTACCGAATAGTCCTTGTCCTTCTCTTGCTCTACCTTTTGTGGTTGCTTCTTTTTCTCTTGTATGAGGGGAAAAGAAGAAAAAAGAGAACACCCCCAAAAGAGCCTTTTCAAACGGTCAATGAAGCCGAAATCATCGGTAAAAGTCACTTCAAACTCAGCCACTCGACGCCACAAGTACGCAGTTATCCAAAAGGCGAGGCAGAAGCAAAAAAGGCTTCTATATTTGCCCTCGAAAATGGACAAGAGCCATCGGAAGAGCCAGATGATCTGCCCGACATAGACGAGATTCCTTTAGTGTATGAATCTTCGGATGCTCCATCCTTTGAAGAAGAGGAAGATGAAGAACTTCCCGTATCGGGAGAAAGCGAATATGCCACGGGAATTGATTTTGAACGGGTGCTGGAAGCCTTGGCGGTCATTCACCGAAATGCCTCTTCCATAGCGGAGCGACAAAGGGCCGGTGAGACATTGACCGAATTGGAAGGCACTCGTCTGATGGAAACACTCCGAAGCGACAAAGTTCGTTCTTCCACGATAGACGATATTGTCCGCAACCGTTTTGAAGAGCTTTATGTTCCTTCTGACGGCAGGGACAAATAGTAACAAACCCATTAAACAGTCAAAGACGATGAAAGAAAAAGAGTACGGCTGACCCCAAGAGAGCCACCACTAACATCCGAAAGTAACAACAGTATTCACCCGTCGGAAGGATATATCCAATCCTCTCGGCACAAAACAAAGATTTATGACCAAAAGACATTTTCTTATCGCAGCTGTTCTGCTGCTTTCCATTTCCTCTGCCTTTGCCCAAGGCAACGGCTTGTCGGGCATCAACCAAGCCACCAACATGGTAACTTCCTATTTCGACCCAGCCACGAAACTCATCTACGCCATCGGCGCAGTCGTGGGACTTATCGGAGGGGTAAAGGTCTATTCAAAGTTCTCGTCCGGAGATCCCGACACCTCGAAGACCGCCGCGAGCTGGTTCGGAGCCTGTATTTTCCTTATCGTGGCAGCCACCATTTTAAGAAGTTTCTTCCTCTAAGCCTATGGAGACCTATCCCATCAACAAGGGGATCGGTCGCTCGGTAGAGTTTCAGGGACTCAAAAGCCAGTATCTGTTCATTTTCGCCGGAGGGTTGCTTGCCCTTTTCGTGCTGTTTGTCATCCTCTATATGGCGGGTGTCAATCAATGGATCTGTATCGGCTTCGGAGGGATTGCCGCATCCGTTCTGGTGTGGCAGACCTTCTCCCTGAACAGGAGGTATGGGGAACACGGGCTGATGAAGCGTTCCGCCTTGCACAGCCATCCCCGATACCTTATCAACCGACGACGCATTCCCCGTCTGTTGCGGCACAAGGAACTGCCAAGACGAAAGAGGAAACATCGTGAGAATACTGACAAAAAAGAAAAGGAGGACAAAGAATGAGAAACGTACTGAAAGCCACCACCCTGGAGAACCGCTTCCCGTTGCTTGCCGTCGAAGAGGGCTGTATCCTCTCGAAAGACGCCGACATTACGGTCGCCTTTCGAGTCGAGCTTCCCGAACTTTATACGGTGACGAGTGCGGAGTATGCCTCTATCCATTCTTCTTGGGTAAAGGCAATCAAGGTGTTGCCGACCTACAGCGTCGTACACAAGCAGGATTGGTTTGTCAAGGAGGGCTACCGTCCGGACTTGCAAAAGGAGGAGATGAGTTTCCTCTCCCGCAGTTTCGAGCGACACTTCAATGAGCGACCGTTCCTGAATCACGCCTGCTACCTGTTCCTGACCAAGACGACCAAGAATCGCAACCGGCAGCAAAGCAACTTCTCCACCCTCTGCCGGGGGCATATCATCCCCAAGGAGGTCCGGGACAGGGATACTGCCCGCAAGTTCCTCGAAGCGACCGAACAATTCGAGCGGATTATGAACGAGAGCGGTTTTATTCGCCTCTCTCGCCTGACGGACGAGGAGATTATCGGGACGGAGGAGACGCCGGGATTGATTGAGAAGTATTTCTCGCTGTCCCTCTCCGACACGACGGTTTTGGAGGACATCGACCTGAGAGCCGACCAAATGCGTATCGGCGACAAGCGGCTCTGCCTGCATACCCTTTCCGATACGGAAGACCTGCCCGGGCTGGTAGGCACGGATATGCGCTATGAGCGATTATCCACCGACCGCAGCGACTGTCGCCTTTCCTTTGCCGCTCCCGTAGGGTTATTGCTCTCGTGCAACCATATCTACAACCAGTATGTGCTTATTGATGACAGTGCGGAAAACCTGCAACGCTTCGAGAAGAGCGCACGGAATATGCATTCGCTCTCCCGTTACAGCCGGAGCAACCAAATCAACAAACAGTGGATTGACGAGTATCTGAACGAGGCGCACAGCTTCGGACTTACCTCCGTCCGCTGTCATTGCAACGTCTTGGCGTGGAGCGAGGATGAGGAGGAACTCCGCCTTATCCGTAACGACGTGGGTAGCCAACTCGCACTGATGGAGTGTAAGCCACGACACAACACGGTGGATGTGCCGACGCTCTTCTGGGCGGGCATTCCCGGCAATGAAGCCGACTTTCCTGCCGAAGAGAGTTTTTACACGTTCATCGAACAGGCGGTATGCTTCTTCAATGAGGAGACCAACTACCGTGATTCGTTGTCACCGTTCGGCATCAAGATGGCAGACCGCAGTGGCAAGCCCATTCATCTCGATATCTCCGACCTGCCGATGAAGAAAGGCATCACCACGAACCGAAACAAATTCATCTTGGGTCCTTCGGGCAGTGGCAAGTCGTTTTTCACCAACCACCTCTTGAGGCAGTATTGGGAGCAGAACACCCATATCGTCTTGGTGGACACGGGAAACAGCTATCAGGGCTTGTGCGAGATGATACGCCACAAGACGCAGGGCGAGGATGGGGTGTACTTCACCTACTCGGATGAGAGCCCCATCAGCTTCAATCCCTTCTACACGACGGATAAGGTATTCGATGTGGAGAAGCGGGAGAGCATCAAGACACTGCTGCTTACGCTGTGGAAAAAGGACAACGAGCCAGCCACTCGTTCGGAGGAGGTCGCCCTTTCCAATGCCGTTTCACTCTTTATCGAGCGTATCAAGACGGACGACGGTCTCGTTCCTTCGTTCAACAGCTTTTACGAGTATCTCACCACCGACTACTCGGCATTGCTCCGTGAGAAAAAGGTCAGGGAAAAGGATTTTGACTTGGCCAATTTTCTCAACGTGCTGGAGCCGTACTACAAAGGTGGCGAATACGACTACCTGCTGAACTCGGACAAGCAGCTCGACCTGTTGAACGCCCGCTTTATCGTCTTCGAAATCGATTCCATAAAGGATCATCCCATCCTTTTCCCCATTACCACCATCATCATTATGGAACTCTTCATCAACAAGATGCGACGTCTGAAGGGAATACGGAAAGTCATCCTTATTGAGGAGGCTTGGAAAGCGATTGCGTCCGCGAATATGGCAGGATATATCAAGTATCTCTACAAGACGGTAAGAAAATTCTTCGGTGAGGCGGTCGTGGTGACGCAGGAGGTGGATGACATCATCTCCTCAGACATTGTCAAGGAGTCCATCATCAACAACTCCGACTGCAAGATACTGCTTGACCAGCGCAAGTACATGAACAAGTTCGACCAGATTCAGGCACTCTTGGGACTGACGGACAAGGAGCGGGGGCAGATACTCTCCATCAACCAGAGCAACGATGCCACACGGTCGTACAAGGAGGTGTGGATCGGACTGGGAGGTGTGCAGTCTGCCGTCTATACCACCGAAGTGTCGAAAGCCGAATACCTCACCTACACGACGGAGGAGACCGAGAAGATGCGCGTACTTGCCCGTGCCGAGCAACTCGGCGGGAATATGGAGCTTGCCGTCAGGCAGCTCGCCGAAGAAGAGTAATCAATGAATGTTTAACCGCGTAATACAACAAGTCCGAAAAATATGACGTCATATTTCAAGAAAACAGTCGACTGATTTTCAGATTTACTCGACTGATTTTTCCGAGTGGTTCGAACGACATTGTATCTACGCTAAAATCAATTTGAAAAATGAGAAAGAAAATTTTAATGCTTATGGCGTGCGGTTGCCTCTTGGCAGGCAGCGCACACGCCCAGTGGGTGGTCACAGACCCCACCAACCTTGCACAGAGTATCATCAACACGACCAAGGAAATCGTGCAGACCTCCAAGACGGTCAAGAACACGCTTGACAACTTCAAGGAGGTCGAGAAGCTCTACAATGAGAGCAAGAAATACTACGATGCCCTGAAAAAGGTGAACAACCTCGTGCGGGACGCCCAACGGGTAAAGGAGACAATTTTGATGGTCGGAGAAATCTCCGATATCTATGTGAAGAACTACAAGAAGATGCTCTCCGACCCGAACTTCCGACCGGAAGAGCTGGTCGCCATTGCCAACGGCTATACCAAACTGCTCGGGGAGAGCAACAACCTGCTCAAGGAACTCAAGCAGGTAGTGAACATCACCACGCTGAAGATGACCGACAAGGAGCGTATGGACGTGGTGGATCGCTGCTACAAGGAGGTGAGGGATTACCGTAACCTCGTGCGTTACTACACGAACAAGAACATCTCCGTGAGCTATCTCAGAGCCAAGAAGCAGCAGGACACTGACCGAGTACTCTCGCTTTATGGAACGGATAACGAAAGGTATTGGTAGGTATGGGAGCGGAATTTGACAACCTGCACCAGGTGCTCCGTTCGCTTTACACGGAGATGATGCCGATGTGCGGTGACATGATTGGTGTCGCCAAAGGCATTGCGGGCTTGGGTGCGCTCTTTTATGTGGCACTTCGGGTGTGGCAGACCTTGGCTCGTGCCGAACCCATCGACGTCTATCCGCTGCTCCGTCCCTTTGCGCTCGGTCTCTGTATCCTCTTCTTTCCGATGGTCTTGGACACCATCAACGGCGTGCTCAGTCCCGTTGTGCAGGGGACGCACAAGATGCTCGAAAAGCAGACTTTCAGCATGGACGAATACCGCAAGTTGCGGGACAAGCTGGAATACGAGGCGATGGTGAGGAATCCCGAAACAGCCTATCTGGTGAGTAACGAAGAGTTCGACAAGAAACTGGATGAACTCGGTATCTCTCCCTCGGATATGGCGACGATGGCGGGTATGTATGTGGAACGCAGTATGTACAATTTCAAGAAATGGTTTCGCAATATGGTACGGGAGTTCTTGGAACTTCTTTTCGCCGCTGCCGCCCTGCTCATCGACACGCTTCGGACATTCTTCCTGATTGTCCTCTCCATTTTGGGACCGATAGCCTTTGCCATCTCCGTGTGGGACGGTTTCCAAAGCACCCTCACGCAATGGTTCACGAGGTATATCTCCATCTATCTGTGGTTGCCTGTAGCGGACTTGTTCAGTTCGATGCTGGCAAAGATTCAGGAACTGATGCTCAAACACGACATCACGCAGTTACAGAATGATCCCACCTATACGATAGATGCTTCGAACGGGGTGTACCTCGTCTTCATGATTATCGGCATTATCGGCTACTTCACCATTCCAACGGTTGCAGGCTGGGTAATACAAGCCGGAGGAGCGGGTAACTACGGTAAAAACGTGAACTATGCGGCAGGAAAGGGTGCCGGTATCGCAGGTGCTGCGGGCGGAGCCGTTGGTGGATTTGCCGGAGGACACGGAAAACAGGTCTTGCATAGTGCGGGACATAAAGCCAAGGAGGTGGCAGGGCAGCTTTTCCGCAGGAGAAGCGGAAATGCTCCCGAATAATAAACAAAAATGAAAAGCAATGGAATTTAAGTCATTAAAGAATATCGAAACAAGTTTCAGGCAGATACGCCTCTTTACCTTGGTCGTCGTCTGCCTGTGTACCGCCCTTGCGGGCTATTCGGTATGGAGTGCCTACTCCTTTGCCGAAGCCCAGAGGCAGAAAATCTATGTGTTGGATGGCGGTAAGTCGCTGATGCTCGCCTTGTCGCAGGATCTGTCGCAGAACAGACCCGCAGAAGCCAAGGAGCATGTGCGCCGCTTCCACGAGTTGTTCTTCACCCTTTCGCCCGATAAGAGTGCCATTGAGGGGAATATCTCCCGTGCGCTGCTCTTGGCGGACAAGAGTGCCTACAATTACTATCGGGATTTCTCCGAGAGAGGGTACTACAACCGTATCGTGGCAGGAAACATCAATCAGGTCGTGCAGGTGGACAGCGTGCTCTGTGACTTCGACCGCTATCCCTACGCGGTACGGACGTATGCCCGGCAGATGATTATCCGTGCCACCAACGTGACCGAGCGCAGTCTCGTGACCGTATGCCGCCTGCTCAATACGAGCCGCAGCGATGACAATCCGAACGGTTTCAATATCGAAGGATTCGAGATTGTGGAGAACAAGGACATCAGTACCCGTAAGCGATGAAAAAGAAAAGTCTGTTCCGAATGATGCAGGAGGGAGCGGAGGCAAGACTCCGCCGCCTGTGCGGACGCATCCCCGCTCACCTGAGGCTTTATGTCGTCCTGACGATGCTTCTTTTCTTCGCTTTCCTTGCCAATTATGTTTTCTTCAGCGGTTTGTTCCGCCTCTTCTCCGACGGAGACTCCGAGGAGGAAACGTTACCGGCAATCGAGCATATAGAAGCTCCTGACGTAAGGCGGCTCTATCCCAAAGACAGTATCAACCTATTAAAGTATTACGATTATGTTCCCATTCAAAAGAAAGACAGCCTCCGATACGAGCACCTCGCCTGAGCTGACGGAGGAAGAGAGACAAAGGCGAAAGAAGTTTATCATTTACCCCCTGATGTTTCTGCTTTTTGCAGGCTCTATGTGGCTCATCTTCGCTCCTTCGGAGAAAGAGGAGGAGAAACAGTCAAAGGGCTTCAATACGGAAGTACCGGATCCGCAAGCCTCGGAACTCATCGGCGACAAGAAGAAAGCCTATGAAAAGGAGATGATGGAACAGAAGGAGCAGGAACGAAGTCGTGCCATGCAAAGCCTCAGTTCCATGTTCGGCGAGATGACAGGAGGGCAACCGGTGCAGAGTTCCGAAGAGTTGGCCTTGAAGACGAATTTGTCGGAAAGAGACAACGGTTTCGGCTCTCGCACTACTGCTCCGCAGGAGGGATTCCATGCTTCGGCTTCCGCTTACCAAGACATCAACCGCACGCTCGGCAGTTTCTATGAGATGCCGAGAGAAGATCCGGAAAAGGAGGAAATGCGTACCCGTTTGAAGGAGTTGGAAAGTCGTATGAGTAATGAACAACAGTCGCCCGCTATAACCGTGAACGACCAGATGGCTCTGCTTGAAAAGTCCTATCAGCTGGCAGCCAAGTATATGCCCGCAGGAGGCAGGGGGCAGTCCGTTCCCGCTGCTCTTCCTTCGACTTCGGGGAGTGAGACGGCTTCCGAAAGGAAAGCGGTCGCAACCACCCGAAACGGGAAGGCGGTAGCCTTTCCCGTTGCCCCCGTGAGCGAACAAGTGGTGTCGGCTCTGGCACAGCCGATGAGCGACTCGACTTTCCGCTCCGAATATGTCAAGGAGAGGAACTACATATTCCATACCGCCATCGGAACAGCCCCGCTGACGGAGAAGAATACCATCTCCGCCTGTGTGCATACCCGGCAGACGGTTACGGACGGGCAAACGGTACGTTTCCGTCTCTTGGAACCGATGCTGGTATCCGGCAAGGAAATCCCTCGGAACACCTCGGTGGTCGGCGTGGCGAAGATACAGGGTGAACGCCTGAACGTACTCATCTCTTCGCTGGAATATCACGGGAACATCATCCCCGTGGAGTTGGCGGTGTACGATACGGACGGACAAGCAGGGATATTCATCCCCGGCTCGATGGAGCGCAGTGCCGCCAAGGAGATTGTCGCAGGAATGGGTACTTCCGCAGGCAGCAGTATGAACTTCTCCACCGATGCGGGCGCACAGCTTGCCGCTGATTTGGGGAAGGGACTGATACAAGGCACTTCGCAGTATTTCTCAAAGAAAATGCGCTCCGTCAAGGTACATCTCAAAGCAGGATACAAGGTATTGATCTACCAACCTGAAAACAAGTAATTCACAGTTATTATTCACCACTTTAATCCAAAGTAAAAATGAGAAGAACAGTTTTAGCCATCGCCCTGATGCTGGGCGCAGTCTGTGCCAACGCACAGGAAACGACTTCAAGCGGAGACCTCTATGAGGGTCTGACCCGCAAAATTGCCTTTGAGCGGATGATACCGCCTCACGGTCTGGAAATCACCTATGACAAGACAGTGCACATCATCTTCCCCTCTACCGTCCGCTATGTCGATTTGGGTTCGCCCAATCTCATTGCGGGAAAGGCGGACGGAGCGGAGAACGTTATCCGTGTGAAAGCGACGGTCAAGGAGTTCCGTGAGGAGACGAATATGAGCGTCATCACGGAGGACGGTGCGTTTTACACATTTAATGTCAAGTATGCTGATGAACCGCTGCTTTTGAACGTGGAGATGACGGACTTCATTCATGACGGTGCGAGCGTAAACCGCCCGAACAACGCGATGGAGGTCTATCTAAAGGAACTCGGCAGCGAGAGTCCAATGCTGGTAAGGCTCATCATGAAGTCCATCCATAAGGAGAACAGGCGTACCGTCAAGCACATCGGCAGCAAGTCCTTCGGCATTCAGTACCTGCTCAAAGGGTTGTACTCGCACAACGGACTGCTGTACTTCCATACGGAACTGCGCAACAAGTCCAATGTACCGTTCGACATCGACTTCATCACGTTCAAAATCGTGGACAAAAAGGTCGCCAAACAGACGGCCATGCAGGAGCAGGTACTGCTTCCGCTGCGTGCCTACAACTATGTTACCTGCGTGGCGGGACAGAAGAGCGGTCGCACGGTATTCACCCTGCAAAAGTTCACCATCCCCGATGACAAGCAGCTCATTGTGGAGATGCACGAGAAGAACGGTGGAAGACACCAGTCTTTCATTGTGGAGAATGAAGACCTTGTGCGTGCAAGGGAAATCAACGAACTCAAAGTGAAGTAGTATGAGAAAGTCTTTGTTTTTCCTGTTTGTCGTGTCGCTTGCCCTCTTTGCAGGGCAGGCGCACGCCCAGCGTTGTCTGCCCAAGATGAAAGGTATACGCCTGACCGCTGGTATGGCGGACGGTTTTTATTCTCCCTCTTCCAAGAATGAAACGGGCTATTCGTTCGGGGCTTCGCTTGCCACCTACACCAAAGGCGGGCATCAATGGGTGCTTGGGGCGGAGTATCTCCGCAGATACCACCCTTATCGGGAGAGCCGTATTCCTGTGGAGCAGTTCACGGGCGAGGGAGGTTTCTTCTCTGGCGTGCTTTCAGACGGAAGTAAAACCTTTTTCCTATCAGCAGGTATTTCCGCCTTGGCGGGCTATGAGACGGTCAATGGTGGAAAGAAACAGCTCTTTGATGGCTCCACACTACGTAATAAAGACGGTTTTATTTACGGTGGGGCAATCACCCTACAGGCGGAGACCTATCTGAGTGACCGCCTTGTACTGCTGCTCTACGGCAGGGAACGTTGTCTGTGGGGAGGCTCTACGGGGCGTTTTCATACACAGTACGGTGTCGGACTGAAAATCATGCTGGACTGATGGATGCACGACAGATGAGAGAGATTCCCATTGCGGACTTCCTGAACGCAATGGGGATTCATCCGACTAAACAGAAAGGAAATGCCTTGTGGTATTCCGCTCCGTACCGCATGGAGCGGAGACCCTCCTTCAAGGTTGATATAAATAGAAACGTATGGTTCGACTTTGGCATTGGCAAAGGCGGAGACATCTTTGACTTGGCAGGAGAGTTTATCGGAAGCGAGGATTTCCTCCTGCGGGCGGCATTCATTGCACGGAACGGAGCTTATCCGCTTCCCATAATAGAACATCCACAAAGGAATGAAGAGAAAGAACCCGTCTTCAATGATATTTGGGTGCGACCGTTGCAGGATACCAGACTGCTGGGTTATCTGGAAGAACGAGGAATCAATGCCCACGTTGCCATCCCCAACTGCGAGGAGGTGAGGTATCGTGTACGGGGCAAGCGGTACTATGCCATCGGCTTCCGTAATATGAGTGGAGGACTGGAATTGCGCAACCGTATCTTCAAGGGTTGCATACCGCCCAAAGACATTTCACTGAAGCGCAACGGCTCGGACGTCTGTTCCGTCTTTGAGGGCTTTATGGATTATCTCTCTGCTATGCAATTAGGTATCATCGCTTCGGACTGGCTTGTCCTTAATTCCGTTTCCAACGTGGAGAAGGCGGTGAAAGTCTTGCAGGGCTATGAGAGGATAGAATGCTTCCTCGACAATGACGAGGCGGGGAGAAGGACTTTTCAGAGACTACACGACTGTTTCGGAGAGAGGGTCATCGACCGTTCCTCCCTGTATGCCGACCACAAGGATTTGAATGAGTTTCTGCTTTCCAAGAATGTAGGGAACAATGTATAACGAACAACAAAACGATAATGAACAATGAAAAAGAAAATATTGAATACGATTTGGGTAATGGGAGTGCTTGTCCTCGCCGGGTTTTGTCTATCTGCTTGTAATCACGAGTTGGATATTCAGCAGGCGTACCCCTTCACGGTAGAGACGATGCCGGTGCAGAAGCACATCGTCAAGGGACAGACGGCGGAGATACGCTGTACGCTCAAACGGCAGGGACGGTTTGAAGACGCACGCTATACCATTAGATACTTTCAACCTGATGGAAAGGGACTGCTGAAGATGGACGACGGCACGGTGTTCAAACCCAATGACCGTTACCCTCTTACAAAAGAGGTGTTCAGGCTATACTATACCTCTGCTTCCTCTGACCAGCAGACGATAGATGTGTATGTGGAGGACAATTTCGGACAGACGGAAAAACTCTCGTTTGAGTTTAACAGTCAAAAGGACGAGGAAAAGGAGAAAACGAATGGGGACAAGAAGTAAACTTCTCGTTTTATCGTTCTGCCTTGTTTGCCTATCCTGCTTCCGCCTTTCCGCTCAGGAGGGCGGAAAGGCTCTCTTTTCACTACCGCCGTTCGAGCGTGCCGTTGTCTGCATCAAACACTTCGAGGGCTTACACGGACTCAAGGACGCTCCCTATGTCGGATACGGGCATCAGCTCTTACTGGGCGAACACTTCACGGCAGCAATGACGGAACGGCAGGCGGACTCTATGCTCCGTGTAGACCTGATGAAGCGTCTGATGATATTCAAGGACTACGGCAAGGATGCCCTGCTGCTTGCCGTTCTGTCCTACAACGTTGGAACGGGCAGGTTGCTGGGATATGGTAAACACCCCAAAAGCCAATTGCTGCGAAAGATAGAGTCGGGCGACAGGAATTTCTACCATGAATTTGTCTCTTTCTGCCGATACAAGGGCAAAGTCCTCAGGGGGCTTGTCAAACGACGAAAAGTAGAGTTTGTCCTGTTTTATATACCCTGATTTTCAAATACGCCTCTTGCGATATTTTTATGCTTCGCAAGGGGCGTTTTCCTGTTGTTTTCTTCGCCTTTCTCGCTATGAATGAGTAACTTTGCAAACTTAATAAGAAAAGATAATGATTATATCGCAGAAGACTATTGAAAAGTTGAGAGAGTTAATAAATGAAGAAACAGAATATCGTTCTGGTTCTAAGCTTGTTGCTTTTTTCAATCAATATGGATTTAGAGATGTGTATGGAAATGGCTTTCCCTCAAGATGGATATACACAGAGGAGAAAATACGTGCATTGAATGGAAAGCCCGAATTAGATAGATGTATTAAGGATGTTTTTGCGCCAGTAAATTTTATCGGAAGATTCTCTGAATTAGATTCTTTTATAGCAGACTTCAATCAATACCTCTGTTTTGATGGGTGGAATGTTATACGTAAAGGTCGAGAAATAACTTTTTCAAAAGCAACAGGGGTAGATATTGACAAGGAAAAGGAGAAAGAACGCATCGTAAATAATACGGAAGCAGAATTCCTAAATGCGGAATTTACAGATATTTCAATTGAAAGTCTCCCTATAGACAATTATGTGCTACCCTATATAGCAGCACGTATCAGCGAAATCAAAACTTGTTTATCTGCAAAAGCTGCTTTATCTGTAATATTCCTTTCTGGAAGTACATTAGAGGGTGTTTTGTTGGGATTAGCTCAAAATAATCCAGCAATGTATAATCAAGCTAAATCTGCTCCAAGAGATAACAAAACGGGAAAGATTCGGCCGTTTCATGAATGGACACTTAGTAATCTTATTGACGTATCTTGTGAGGTTGGTTTCCTAAGAGAGGATGTCAAGAAATTCAGTCACTCATTGCGAGATTTTAGAAATTATATTCATCCATTTCAGCAGATGTCAGAGCATTTTTCCCCAGATGAAAATACCGCAAAAATTTGCTTTCAAGTACTGAAGGCCGCATTATTTCAAATAACTCAAAACAAGAAAAGATGAAAACAATTGCTTTTGTTATCGGGAACAATGATTATTTTGAAGGTGCTCAGCTAAAGTGTGCTGTAAATGATGCCTCGGAGATAGCAAAGATCTTTCGTCGTCTTGGGTATGATGTTCGTGAGGAACTAAATATCAAGTCAGAAGATTGCTCACGTATACTAACAGATTTTGAAGATCAGATAAAGGATTACGATGCTTCTATCTTTTACTTTGCAGGACATGGCTTTGAACTTGAAGGCGAAAACTATTTAATACCAATAGACTATCAAATACCCCCTGTAAATAAACATGACGCAAACAGATTCTGCCTTAGGTTAACAGAGGTCTTAGGAATTCTCAAAACACATTCAGGAAAAGTAAATATAGTAATAATAGATGCCTGTAGAAGAACTTTTGATAGAGGAGTTGCAAGTTCTTTTGCACAAGTACAGGCTCCCAAGGGAACTCTTATTGCCTTTTCCACCTCTCCAAACGAAGGAGCGAAAGATGGGAATGGGCAAGATGGTCATAGTGTGTATACAAGTGCCTTATTGCAATATATAGGAAGGGAAACATTATCTGTTGAGAGTCTTTTTAAGAAAGTCAGAAAAACGGTCTATAACCTAACTAATGGAACTCAAACGCCATGGGAACATACGTCTTTAATTGGGGATTTCTTTTTCAATACTGGGCAATTGGTTTATTCGGTAGAAATCCCTTATGATGAAGTTGTCGTTAAAGACTCACTGTTTGATGGAGGCGATGTTTTTGGCAATTTAATCTTGGAACTCCGTTCTTGTGATTGGAATAGACAAAACCCTGCAATGGAAAAGGTTCGCAGAATACCTGCTTCTGACCTCAACAAAAATCAACAGTTTATTTTGGGACGCAATTTATACCAAGCTAATGGTTATGCGTGGGAAGTGCAAAGATTTTTTGAAAACCTTGGGAATAACCTATTAAAATACAATAAAGATGGAGAAAATCATGTACTCAATGGTATTCTGTTCGAGATATACTTTGATAGTAAAGGAGATTTTCGGAATGAACTAAAAAGACATAATTTTGACAGAGTGTTTTTTCTTCGGAAAAATCCAATATTTGCAAAATCTTTTGGCTTTATAGGGGATGTTCTCCAACCATATAAAGAACAACTCTTTTATATTCCTACTATTCATGATGAGCCAATTGATATTGACATCAGTGCAGAAGAAAAAAACAACTCAACAATATTTGGAGATGAAACAATTCAAATTATACACAAAGTTAATGTAGAGAATAAAGATATAACGAAAGCTTTCTCTCGCAGATGTGATGATGGCATAAATGAGTTAGGAGTAAAATCTTGTTTGTCTAATTTGCTTACAGCTCCGCAAGATTTGATTCAAATACATAGCAATGTTTCGTTACAGAATATAGCTTTTGCAAAAGAACTGTTTAATGAAGATTTAACTTGGTAATGGCTTTTTGTTACTTTTGAGCCGTCTCAACTCACTGTCAAAAGTAACGAGGTGTTTTCATCGGGGTTTCTTTGCTCCTTTCTTTGTCCGCCCGAAGCTCACGAAAGAAAGGAGCGGTCGGCAAATCTGCCGACCGCATTACTCCATCTGTTTGTCTTGAACGGTTATCCGTCCCATCCTTACATCGGGGTGCGTGGAGAAAGCCCAATTGATTTCCTCATCAGGAAGAGTGCTGTGAATGCTTCCATCCATCACCATTCCGCAATCCTGAATGACCTTTTGCCGTGCATCCTCTCTGCTCTCGGCAACCACTTCAAACACTCCTTCGAAGATGTACTGCGTCCGTATTCTGTAAACTCTCTTCTTCATGTTCTCAAAATTTAGCAATTAGTAATCTGTGTTCCTTTGGTTCTCCATTTGATAACCTGCGCTGGGTAAGCCAAAAATGGTGTGCGCCATAACCGTATGCAAAGAACTTGTCAAGTTCCGTTTCTTCGGCTATCCGCTTGACGGCTGCCCTCAGTTCCTCTTCATTGGCGGATAGAGTAATGGCATTGATTACTCTTACAAGAATATTGGGTATCTCGTCCGCCCAATTACATACGATGCTTTCTATTTCTGCTTTCATATCTGTGATGTTTTGGTGATTGTTGCTTATGCTGTCGCTCTCATTCTCTGCCTTATCAATTTGCGGTTGGCATTGACAAGGCTCACTATCTGCTCGTGATACTCCGTGTTCTTGTTGCACACGCCACGGCTTTGCACGACTTTGAGTGTGTCCAAACTAACTTCAATCGTTTCTATCCGTCTGCCCTCAATGGTCGCCGAAAGTATCAGTGAGTTCTCTTTAAGATAATAGGCATTGTCGAACACACAATGGTGCATTGCCACACCCTCATCCAAATGTTCCTGCACGCTCTCCAAAACGTGGACTTGGATTGTGCCGTCCGTGAAACGGATACCGAAGAATTTTGATTTGAGTTCGTGAAAACGTTTCTCGTCCTCCATTGCCTTTTTGCGTCTCTTCTCCTTTTCTTCCCTTTCCCTTTGTCTGCGGAGTTCGTGTTGTCTGCGGTCGTGTTCCCTATGCAGGTCGGTGGGGCAAACATACTTCGGACTGTGTATGTCCTTGCCCAATCTGCGGAGCATATCCACATAATCGCACCATATTGAAATGTCCTCTATGTCATAGCCGTTGCGAGTGGCGACTTTATAGGATTGCCAACAAGCGTCAAATGCCCTCGAATTGTCAAGAAAGTATTTCAGATGCTCGGCTCTACCTGCTTTAATCAATGTTTCCGCACGGCTGTCGGACAATAGGGCTGGAATGAGAACAGTTGGTGCGATGTCGTGAAAATCATTCTTAAATCCATTCCTGCGGAATGCTTCCGTTGCCTTGAACTTCGGATATATCGGAGAGTATGATATATGGCGGTAGGCTTCGTTGTCGTTTCTCACTGCCATAGGCGAGCAATAGGAAAAGGTGTCGATGTATCTGCCCAATACTCTCTGAACGGCAACAATCGTCTTTCGTCCTTGTGCGCTCCACCAATACTGACCGATTTCAATAACGTAGGACGTTGGTTTGCATCCTTTCTCCATTTCTGCGGAGAGGAGGAACATTCTTAATACTTGGTACTCTCCACAAGTGGTAAGTATCGTAAAGTATTGCTTCTGTCTTATCTTACGTTCAAAAGTCGTTCGGACTTGCAACTTTGCTCTACAATGAGGGCAAGTGCAATGTTCGGTTGTCTTCTCTATTGTCCAACTATGCCCACAATCCATACACGTGATACGACCTTTGGGAAGTCGGTAGGCGAAATGGTCTATACACTCACGGAATGCCCATTTGCTCTGTGTCTTGGTTATCGGTCGTAGGTTCTTGCTCTCGGCAAGTACTGCTTTCTCGAACTTGTTTCTCGGTTTCATAATCTGTCCTCCTTAATCAGTTATTGCGAAATACATAACCGTCCTTGTACCAAAAGTCCATATCGAAAAGGTCATTGGCATATTTGGAGAAGTCGAAGTAATTCAGTGCAAAATCGGATAACTCATTCTCCATTTTTGCAAGTTCCTCCGCAAAATCCTCCCTGCTTGCATAACTTCCTATGTAGTCCGATTGGAAAGACTTCACAAGGCTGTATGCGTCTTGTGTGAGTTGGGTGTTGTTGCCCTCCACCCATCTCCAAAAGGCTTCTTTCTCCCTGTTGTTCAGTCTATCCAATTCGTCCCGAAGTTCAAAGAAGTTTTCCTTCAAATGCCCCTCGTCAATCAGACCATCGGGGATTTCCTCCCACGCTTGGAACATAAATTCGGGTTCTTCCTCATCCTCGTATATCTCGGCACAACGCTCCATAAAGCCGTCTAAGTCGTAGAAGTCCGAAAGTTCCACCCATTCACCCTGCAATGAGCCGTTGTTGTACTTGGCATAAGTGCCTACATAGATGCGTGCTTCGTTCAAATCCTTTGCTTCCATTTTTCTTTTGTTGTTCAAGGGTTAAAACTCGAATAATGAGGGTTGTGCTATCTGCTGTTCCACCTGCTTCTCCGCTTTTGGTTTCTTGGCGGTCAGTTTGCGGTATTCCTCTGCTTGGTATCGCTCGATAGCCTTTTTCCGTGCTTCTGCTTTTTCCTCCTCTGTAAGTTCGATAGTATGGTTTACCACGACTTGGCAGTTGATGGACTTGCCCACCTCGATGTTATCCTCATCGTAGTAGTGAACGGCAAGGGAATATACCTCCTCATCGGACAGACCTGCACACCCCATTCTTTGGACTTCCGTCAAGATGTAGGTAATGCACTCGTCTATGTTTTTATTCTCCTTGCGGAAACTCTCTGCAAAGAGTTCATCGTATGATGCTCTCGTTTCCAAATAGTTTTGGATAACGTCCTTGAAATGTTCTGTTCCTTTCATTGTCTTATATAGTTAGATGGTTTCTAAAATGATTTCTTGGATATGAATAGGTTCAACTTCTGAAAAGAGATAGAGTATAAATTCCTTTCTGTCCTTCCGATAGAGTTCCTTGTATAGTTCCCCAAAGGTGGATATGTTTCCGTTGAGGTAAACCGATACCATATACTCGAAGATGTTGTCCACTTCGTAGTATCTGCATTGCTGTGCGATTGTCTTGCTTCTTCTTTTCATATATCTGTCTGTTTAAGAAATGAGTATCCAAAGTATTGTCCCGATGATGAGGGCATAAGCCAAAATGTATGCGGCGATTGCCAAAGCAATGGTAAGGAGTAGCCGAATGAGGAGTTTTCCCACACATATCCATGCCAGCCAAAGCCAGACGCTTCCGCCACAAAGGAGAGAGCCTGCGAGTGCAAGTACCACCCAAATTGATATTTTGTATCTCAGTTTCATCTTGTCTGATTTTTTTGATTTTATGCGGATTTTAGAGGTGAGGGAGTTGAGTTTCCATTTTCTTTTTCCCTGCTTCTCGCATATCCGACATTTTTTTTATGCGTCTTTCCGTCGGGTCGGTCGTTTTCGTTTCAGTGGCGTAAAAAGGTAGGGCTTAGGACAAACAAGGTTTTATGGCGAGAATACTACCTGCAATGAAATGGAAGTGTGGAGATTGTCGTCTAAACGGCTTGCCGCCCCGACCTTTTTTGTCCGTGGAAGCCCGGAACTACCTTTGCCGCTGACAACGAACAACCGATCCCGACATAATACACGGGCATAAGTGGAGGATGTGCAGACGGAGAAGCGGGGCGAAAACAAAAAACGCAGTTTTCGAGACTGCATCTTATCATAAAAACGGAATACACGGAAAACAAAAAGCCGCCCCAACGGACGGCTCTATGAAAATAATTTGGAGAAAATTCTTTTTTCTCACGATATACCTTTATCTTTGCAATAGGTTATTCGAGTTATGCAAAGCGTTGTATATCACTGTTGAAGATAGGTCGCTAAATCATTACCTACTGCATTTCATAACTCATAAGGCTGTTCATAGCCAATTACTTAGACCTAAATGATAGATTTTTCCAAAAAAATATGGTTATTTTACGGCTAAAAGAAATTTTATTTGATTAACTTTGCAGAAGTTTATTCCCTATACCAAGAAAAACAAATATACAAAGGGCATCTATGGCTATTTTGTGGTCTATCGTTTACTATATTTTTCTGATACTATATTTTTATATGGTAATAGTAGCCATATCTGTCGTACTACTCGATAATCGCAATCCTATCAAGCAGATAGCGTGGATAGTATGCCTCATACTGCTTCCTTTTGCAGGACTTATATTTTATGTGTTTTTTGGTAGGAATTATCGTAAAAACAAATTTTTTGCTTCAAAAGATTTCACCAATTCACCCACAAAGAAGCCACTCGATTACGACAGCGAAGTGTCTAAGCTTAAGGCTTCTACCATACCATACTACTTGCAGCAATCGGTACAGCTACTGATTAAAAGCAGCAATGCGGCAATATACCAAGATACAGGCTTCGATGTTTTCACCTCGGGCGAGGAGTCGTTCGACAAGATTTTCAGCGATATAGAAAATGCAAAGGAGCATATACATATCGAGTTTTTTATCATCGAAGACGACAATATCGGCAATCAACTTCGCCGTCTGCTTATACGTAAGGCTCAAGAAAGGGTCAAAGTACGTGTGATATACGACTATCTCGGGGCTTTTCGCTTGTCGGAATCATACAAACAATCGCTTAAAAACGAGGGCGTATTTATTCATTCGTTTCTCCCGTTTGGACCTAAAATCGGTTTCAGCAAGATAAACTACCGCAATCATCGGAAAATCATAGTAATAGACGGCAAAATAGGCTATACCGGAGGTATCAATATTGCCGACCGTTATATAAAAGGCAATCGTTTGGGAAAGTGGCGCGATACTATCGTCCGTATGGAGGGAGAAGCAGTTCACGGGCTACAAAATCTGTTCCTAACAGACTGGTATTTCGTCGATAACAAACTCATAACAGAACCGAAATATTATCCTGCTCCGCAACATTTCGGTAAAAATTATACTCAGATAGTACACTCCGGACCCGACACCGACTGGGAATCTATCTTACAAGGATTGCTGTCGGTCGTGGGAAATGCCAAAAAGAATATATATATACATACACCATACTTTCTACCCCCCGAAAGTCTTATGATAGCTCTGCAAATGGCAGCTCTGAGCGGAGTCGATGTGAGAGTGATACTTCCTCTTAAAAGCGATACGCTAATAGCTTCTGCAGCAAGCAGCTCGTATTTTCTTAGGATAATGGAAGCAGGTGTAAGGATTTTTCACTATACAGACGATTTCTTGCATAGCAAAGCTATAACTATCGACGACGAAGTGGGGATAGTCGGTTCTGCCAATATCGATACACGCTCGTTTGAGCACAACTACGAAGTGAATGCCTTTATCTACGATAAGCCTACCGCCGAGACTCTACGCCGAGCTTTCGAGAACGATTTGCTCTCTTGCCATGAGATAGACGCAGATACTTGGAGCCGCCGTAAGATATTTACTCGCCTAAAAGAGTCGATAGCACGGCTCTTCAGTCCTCTGTTGTAGTTCACAAAATTCTACTTGTAAATCAAGATAATGGTTCCGATGTTAAACACGAAAAAAGAGACATATTGTAATATGTCTCTTAGAGCCAATTTGTATAGTAATTATTAATCGTGTAAGGTTATCGTCAGTTGTGCCTTATTTTATATATAGCCGTTTGATTGTTGGCGAAGCGTACCCGCACCACGAGGAACGACTTAGGCAAGTTGTCGATACGAACTTCGTGCGAATTTGCAGAGGTATTATACAGCATTCCTCCGATAGCAGAAAAAACATCCACTCTAGAGATAGTTTCGTCGGAAGTTATTACAAGTTGTCCACCCGAGGAGACTATTTTTACATCTATTTTTTTTTCGATACTACTTATATCTCCAGTACTCCTACTTACTGAATCTATCGGGGTTGCGTCGGAATATTCGGTAGCAAATACACCTACTGATATCGACACGAAAGCTAATATAAACAATACTTTTTTACTCATTATTCAATCACCTGAACTAATTTCCAACTGCAAAACTATAAAATATTTCTCTATGAACAATCAAATGCACGATATTTTTTTGAAAAACTCCTTTTTTAACATAATACTTGAAAGTACATCGACAAGTAAACTACCTATATAATACATTAGTTTTCATGTTTTTTTTTTCTATGCGACGAATGTATCAGTAATACTGCCACTGTAACTATAAGTACTATGAGTATTACGAACATTTCCATTTTATACTCGAGTGGGTGTACCCATATTTCCTTGAAAACATCGTTTCTACCAAGTACTTCGACAAAAGTCCAAAACACGATAACCGTAGGTATGGCATATCGAATAGCATATCCCCACGACGATATTTTCAGTAGGTGTGCCATCATAAAAATCGAACCGATAAGGCAGGCTATAGCTATACCTATCGTAATGGGATGACGGTCGCCGAGGAAATGGTCGTCGTAGGCAAACATTAGCAATAAATAGCTCGTCCATAGGATAGTATTCATTTCTACAAATGTTACTATTGAGATGTTGTGTGCAATAGGTTTCACCTCGATACGAGTTTTGCTTTTGCGGAAAAATATTTTCTGCAAGAATATAAAAAAGTCGCAACCGCTCTTAATACTAAATAGATATAAGACCATAAATATCACCCAAAAACCGACAGACGAAGGTATCATCAGATATTCGGGCTTAGTAATGATGTTTCCCATAGCGTCGGTTTGTGGCTGCACCCCAAGACGATGGGCAAAGTAAACGTATGCAAACTCTATCCATCCTGTCCAGAAAAGCAATGAACCGAATAAACCTGCAAGAGTCTGACGAGTATCACCATTAATAAATATACCCAATATAGTCAACATCAGACCTATAGCTCCCATAGCAAAAGCAGAATAATATAGCTGATGGTGAGTAAGAAAGTGTTCCATAAGTATCATAAGTGCATGACCAAGAGGCATAGTAAACAGCACTATTACAAACGAAAGCGAACCTACGAGAAATGATTTTCTTGTTATATTGCTCATTGTAATTACAATTTTATGTTAAACAATCAGTTTGCAAAGTTATACCATTTTTTTCATACGCAACGGATATCGGTAATTGTAGTGTGTCTGAAAAAATATTTTTTTGGAATTCAAAAAAATGTACTACCTTTGCGGCACAATTTTTTCGAGACGCTTACTGTCTTGGTGAGATGGGTGAGTGGCTGAAACCAACAGTTTGCTAAACTGTCGTGCGGGTAACCGTACCGGGGGTTCGAATCCCCCTCTCACCGCAGAGAAGATGATTAAAAAAGAGAGAGCAACAGTAATGTTGCTTTTTTTATAGTATATACAACACACAAAAAACATTGTTTTAGACGTATTTATGAGAGTATCGATAGTACAAAACGAGATAAAATGGGGTTATAAAGCCGATAATATAGCTTCGTTCGACGCTTTGGTAAAGACATTGTACCACAATACCGACTTAGTGGTATTGCCCGAAATGTTTTCGACTGGGTTTGCTGTAAGTGACCCTCAACTGTCTGAAAGTGAGGGAGGAGAAACCTACTCGAAAGTCAAGCAATGGGCTGACGAGGGTAATTTTGCCGTTGTTGGTTCGATTATGACCAAGGATGACGATAAGTACTTCAATCGCAGCTTTTTCTGCTATCCCGACGGTACTATGCTCACTGCCGACAAACGACACCTCTTTATCGGAGACGAAAAACGTTATTTCACCGCAGGCAATAAAATTCTCACAGCCAACTATAAAGATGTAAATATCAGAGTCTTGGTTTGCTACGATTTGCGTTTCCCTGTATGGAATCGATATACCGACGAGAATCCGTTCGAATTGCTTGTGTATACAGCCAACTGGCCTAAAGACAGAATCGACGTTTGGGATACACTGCTCAAAGCACGTGCTATTGAAAATCAGGCTTTTGTATGTGCAGCTAATGCAGTAGGAAGAGATGCATACAAAGTCTATCACAATGGGCATTCGTGTGTAAGAGACATCAGAGGGGAGCTTATCCTAAGCTTCGACGACAACCAAATAGCAGCGAAAACGGTAGAACTCGACTTGGCTTTTCAGAGAAAAATAAGGGAGAGATTCCCCGTACTCAATGATATGGATAAGTTCCATATAAATGTGGAATAAGTCGGCAAGAAATGTCGCAGCTATATTGCTATATACCACCTACTTACTCTTAACTCCTTAGGAATAATAGACATCAACTTTACGATATAAAAAAAAGTTGTAACTTTGCCGTTTGAAATTAATAATGTCCTAACAAAAGACTGTAGTTCCTGAAATATAATATGAAAATAACATTCCCCGACAATTCGGTAAGAGAATACGAAAAAGGCACCACTGCCTATCAGATAGCCGAAAGCATATCACCTCGCCTGGCAGCAGAGGTACTCGTGGCTTCGGTAAACGGAAATATATACGACCTCAACCGCCCCATCGACGAAGACAGCACAATCAAGTTACACAAATGGGACGAGCCTGAGGCAAAACACGCCTTCTGGCACACCTCGTCGCACCTTATGGCAGAGGCTCTGCAAGAGCTCTACCCCGGGGTGAAGTTCGGCATAGGACCTGCCATCGAAAATGGGTTTTACTACGATGTAGAGCTGCCCGCAGGCGTTGTCATCAAAGAGGGTGACTTGGAGAAGGTAGAGAAAAAGATGTACGAACTTGCAGCCCGCAAAGAGACACTGAAACGTTCAAGTATCTCTAAGGCAGATGCTTTGGAGTATTTCGGCAGTCGTGGCGAGCACCTGAAAACAGAGCTCATATCCGAACTTGCCGACGGCACCATTACCACATACACACAAGGCGGTTTCACCGACCTGTGTCGCGGTCCTCACTTGACTTCGACTGCCGAGATAAAGGCGATAAAACTGCTATCGGTAGCAGGGGCTTATTGGCGTGGCAACGAAAAACGTCCGCAACTCACACGTATATACGGCATTACGTTCCCCAAAAAGAAACAACTCGAAGAGTATCTCACACTTTTGGAAGAGGCAAAGAAACGCGACCACCGCAAGATAGGCAAAGAGCTGGAACTCTTCACCTTCTCAGATATGGTAGGTAAAGGCTTGCCGCTGTGGTTGCCCAAAGGCACAGACCTACGTCTGCGACTCGAAAACTTCTTGAAAAAGCTACAAAAAAGATATGGTTATCAGCAGGTTATAACTCCGCATATCGGAGCCAAGCAATTATACGTAACCTCCGGGCACTGGGCAAAGTACGGCAAAGACTCGTTCCAGCCGATACAGACACCCGAAGAAGGCGAAGAATATCTGCTCAAACCGATGAACTGCCCTCATCACTGCGAGATATATAAGTCTACTCCCAAGAGTTACAAAGACTTACCGTTCCGTGTGGCTGAGTTCGGCACAGTGTATCGCTACGAGCAGAGCGGTGAATTGCACGGACTTACACGCGTACGTAGTTTTACACAAGACGATGCACACCTCTTCTGCCGTCCGGACCAGATAAAAGAGGAGTTTATCAAGGTGATGGAGATAATACTCATCATTTTCAAAGCCTTACGCTTCGATAACTTCGAGGCTCAGATATCTCTGAGAGATAAGGTAGACAGAGAGAAATATATAGGTTCGGACGAGAATTGGGAAAAAGCCGAAAATGCCATAATAGAAGCCTGCCGAGAAGCAGGTCTCAAAGCTGTGGTCGAGTATGGCGAGGCTGCCTTCTACGGGCCCAAACTCGATTTTATGGTAAAAGACGCCTTGGGCAGACGTTGGCAGCTTGGCACCATTCAGGTCGACTACAACCTTCCCGAACGTTTCGAGCTTGAATACACCGGAGCCGACAATCAGAAACACCGTCCGGTGATGATACACCGTGCTCCGTTCGGCTCTATGGAGCGTTTCGTGGCTGTACTCATAGAACATACTGCCGGCAAATTCCCGCTTTGGCTCACGCCCGAACAGGCTGTGGTGTTGCCTATCTCGGAGAAATTCAACGAATATGCACAACAGGTAGCCTCTCGCCTCAATATCCTCGACGTCAGAGCGATAGGCGACTTCCGCGACGAAAAGATAGGCAGGAAAATTCGCGACAACGAACTGAAACACATTCCATATCTGCTCATCGTCGGCAACGACGAAATGGAGACCAACACAGTTGCCGTACGCCGTCAGGGCGAGGGCGACAAAGGCAAGATGAAGGTCGACGAGTTCGCCAAAATGATAAACGACGAAGTAAACGAAATGATAAAAGATTTTTGAAAAATGAAAAAAACAGTTTCGATATTGACCCTCGTATTAGTATTGGTGTCGTGCAGCAGCTATCAGAAGTTGTTGAAAAACGGCAACAACGAAGAGCGTTTCACGGCAGCCAAGAGTTATTTTTTATCCAAAAAATATCAAAAAGCCTCCACCCTTCTGAATGATTTGGTAGTTGCCAACGCTTTCAGTGGTAAAAAAATGGAAGAGGCGATGTATCTGCTCGCCGAATCGTATCTCGGCGATAAGGATTACTACTCGGCAAGCGATAGCTACGCCGAATACATAAAGTCGTTCCCCAGAGGCGATTACGCAAAAGATGCAAAGTTCAAAACGGCGTATTGTTACTATCTCGATTCGCCCGACGCACGCCTCGATCAGACGTCTACTGTGCACGCTATCAATGCTTTCACCGAATACATACAGATATATCCCGACGGCGAGAAAGTTCAAGAGGCTTACAACTACATCGAAGAACTGCAAAACAAGCTCGCCTACAAAAGCTATCTGGAAGCCAAATTGTATTATAACTTAGGGCTTTATCTGGGCAACAACTATCGCTCGGCAATTATTTCGGCTCAAAACACACTGAAACAATACCCCGAAACCAAGTACAGAGAAGACCTTTCGTTCCTTATACTCAAAGCGAAATATGCCGAAGCAAAGCACTCTGTGTCTGAGCTTTACAGCGAGCGTTTTTCGGAGGTAATCGACGAGTATTACAAATATTCGTCCGAATTTCAGAACTCGAAGAATATCAAAGAGGCAGAGCATATTTTTGTAGAAGCAAAAAAACAGACAGCAAAGACAGCTACCGAAAAACAACAATAATAAACTGATATTAAACACATTAATCGCAGTTATTAAAGTAATTTATTCATAAGCAATAAAAATAACAAACACATACAATCATAAAATGGAAAGAAAAAGCACGGCAACCCCTACGACCACCATCACAAGAGACGTCAAAGCACTTTCGGCAGAGGTCGGTAACATATACGAAACTGTCGTCATAATAGCCAAAAGAGCAAACCAGATTGCAGCCGATATGAAACAAGAGCTCGAAAGCAAGCTGCAAGACTTCAAGCTATACAACGACAATCTCGAAGAGGTGAGCGAAAACAAAGAACAAATCGAGGTTTCGCGTTATTACGAAAGAATGCCGAAACCGACACTGAAAGCCATCAAAGAGTTCGAAGAAGGTAAAGTGAAGTTCCGCAATCCTTTGCAAGCGAAAGAGATTTAATAAGCGTATTATCCCGCACCCTCGGCGACCGCCTCAGAGCAGCATAGCCAAAATACGCAGTATAACCGACATAAAACACTTTTCGTATTTTTATGAATATAGCAACATTTATAGCCGACAAAGCCAAAAAACGAGGCAAGCACCCTGCGTTATTCTACAAAGATATCTCGGTAAATCAATGGAATAGTATTACTTGGGCAGAGCTCGAAGCAAAAGTTTCGACCATAGCCCGCGCGTTGGTTGCCTTAGACGTCGAAGAACAGGACAATATAGGTGTGATTTCGCAAAATATGCCGCAAGGTATTATCACCGACTTCGCCGCTTATGCCAATCGTGCAGCAGTAGTGCCTATGTTTGCTACACTGTCGCCATCGCAGATTGCCTACATACTCAAAGACGCAGGGATAAAACTGCTTTTCGTCGGCGAACAGCCTCAGTACGATGCCGTCTTGGAAGCTCTCAAAGAAGAAAACTGTGTAAAACGAATAGTAGTTTTCGACGAATCGATCGATTTACGCGATTGTAGTATATCGTGCAGATTTTCAGACCTTTTCCGCACAGGCGAAGAGAACGCCGATAAAGAAAAGATAGTGGCAAAACGGCGAAAAAATGCATCGAAAGACGATTTGGCAAATATCATCTACACTTCGGGAACGACAGGCAGCCCGAAAGGCGTGATGATTTCGCACGAAAATATTGCAGAAGCCATACGTATGAATACCGAACGGCTCAGGCTAAAACAAGGTGCCACCTCGATAGCATTCCTGCCTATGTCGCATATATTCGAACGAATGTGGACATACCTATGTATGAGCAACAACGTAAAAGTATATCTAAACCAACATCCGAGCGAAATACAGACGGCTATCAAAGAGGTACACCCCTGTTATATGTGTGCCGTGCCGCGTTTCTGGGAAAAGGTATTTATCGGAGTGCGGCAGAAAACAGACGAATATTCGCCACTCCGTAAAGCTCTGATAACTTGGGCTATAGCTGTTGGTAAAATATATAATATCGACTACAAGCGAATAGGCAAAAGACCGAGCATTGCCGTTTGGATGAGATATAAGGTAGCCCATAAGCTCGTTTTCAGCAAGTTGAAAAAGATACTCGGTATCGAGAACGGTATATTTTTCCCTGTTGCGGGGGCAGCTATGTCCAACAAACAGGCGACATTCTTCCTGAGCATAGGCATACCTATACTGTACGGCTACGGACTGACGGAGACTACCGCCACGGTTTGTTGCTATCCGTTCGATAACTATACTATCGGCTCTATCGGTACCGTTCTGCCCGACGTACAGGTACGTATCGGCGACGACAACGAGATACAGATAAAAGGCAAAACCGTTACTCAGGGATATTATCAACGCCCGCAAGAGACGGCAGAAGCCTTCGTAGACGGCTGGTTCCGCACGGGCGATATGGGCAAACTCGAAGGCGAAACGCTGTATATGACCGACCGCCTGAAAGACCTTTTCAAGACCTCGAACGGCAAATATATCTCACCCCAAGCAATAGAAATAGCTCTAACGGCAGACCCATATATAGAACAGGTAGCAGTCTTTGGCAACAACCGCAACTATGTTACGGCTATCATATCGCCATCGATGCCGTTGCTCGAAAAGTTCGCCAAAGAGAACAACATCAGCTACGACCGCATAGAAGAGACGTTCGACAACCCGCTGGTGCAGAAGCTCTTCGAAGAGAAGATAGCAGCTATGCAGGCAGATTTTGCAAGTTTCGAGAAGGTGAAGAAGTTCCGTCTCATACGTCGCAGCTTCTCGATAGAGTCGGGCGAACTGACCTCGACCCTGAAACTGAAACGTGCCGTCATACAACAAAACTATGCCGCCCTCATCGAAGATATGTATCGATAAAATAGCATTGTTTCAAGAAATTAACTATATGTAGATTATGGAAAATAAGTTTCTAACAAAGGCAGTGAATATAGTAGACTATCATGCACATATACTCGAAGAACTTCACAAAGGAGTAGCCCTTACAACCTCCGATGGTATACGTACAAACTCAATGACAATATCGTGGGGAATGCTTGGTATAGAGTGGAATAGGCCTGTCTTTATCGCTTTTGTGAGGACAGGTAGATTTACCCATGAGCTTCTAACAAAGAATCCGCAATTCACCGTAAATATCCCGCTTGGCAAGCGACCCGAAAACATTATTCGTTACCTTGGTACTCATTCCGGACATACCGACAACAAAATATCTTCGCTTGGTCTACACACTATTGCAAGCCCCAATGTGAATGTGTACGGTATAGCCGAGCTACCTCTAACAATCGAATGCAAGGTGATTTACAGCCAGCAGCAAGAGTCTAAGTCATTTGCCGACACAGAGCATAATATCATAAACACTATGTATCCTAAGGATATAGATAGCAGTTTCTGTGGAAGTAATCGAGATTTTCATACAGCTTTTTACGGAGAAATCGTAGGAGTGTATCTTATAGAAAATCAGATAGTATAGCCGATTTGCAATCACAACTAATCGGTATAAGCTACACGATATTTCCTTATTTCGAGCTATTGCGGATATTGTCGATTATTGTCTATCTTTGCAAAAAAAATATTGGAGATATGAAAAGATATAGGTTATTAATATTACTATTACTTGCGGTCGTTGCAGTATCGACTACAAAGGCACAACAAACCTTCCCTACCGCCGTAGAACACGAAGCAGACACTCACCAGCACGAAAGCAGAATGTTTGCAGGAGGAGCCTTCACTGTGTGGAGCGACAATAAAGACAAATCGTTTTTATTCGACTTCTGCCCCGAAATAGGTTACCTCTTCAACGACAACTGGGGGGTGGGCATTCTGGCAGCTTACGAACACGAGTCGGAAAACCACAACGGACAAAGGCACATCTCCAATACGTTCAAGTTCTCGCCTTTTGCCCGATATTACTACTATCACAAAGGTCCGTTCAACTTATACGTAGATGGTGGAGTGGGCGTCAACTTCGGCAATTATCATCTGGACAATATCTCTTCCGACAAATGGGGGTTCGAGGTTGGTATACGTCCTGGAGCTTGCGTAGACCTTACCGAAGGGCTTTGTCTCTGCCTGCGTATGGGCTTTGCAGGCTACCGTAGAGATTATTTCACCGCCGAAGAACCGAGAGTCGGCAACAACGGTTTCGGACTTCGTTTTGCTCCCGAAGAGTTGATGATAGGGATAGAATTCGAATTTTAATTACTTCTTGCAATAAAATAATAAATTATGGACAACAACGTTCTTATTGCTTTTATGCTTACTCTCCTTGCCGGCATCTCGACAGGCATAGGCAGCGCAATAGCATTTTTTGCAAAACGTACCAATACCTCTTTTCTTTCGGTCTCGCTCGGTTTCTCGGCAGGAGTAATGATTTATGTCTCTTTTGCCGAACTGCTACCGAATGCCATCATATCGCTCTCCGATATGCACGGCGTAAAGACGGGAACGATATACGCTACCATATCTTTTTTTGCAGGCATACTCCTCATTATGCTTATAGATAAGTTTGTACCCAAGTACGAGAACCCCCACGAGATGAGGAGCATAGAAGACATATCGCAAGTTCAGCATCACGACCGTACATCTGCAAAACAACCCTCGCAGGGCGGACTGCTTCGTGTAGGTATGGTAACGGCTCTGGTGCTTGCCATACACAACTTTCCCGAAGGAATGGTTACTTTCCTCGCAGGGCTGAAAAACATCAACGTAGCTATCCCCATAGCATTTGCTATTGCCATACACAACATTCCCGAAGGAATATCGGTGTCCGTTCCTGTGTTCTATGCCACGGGCAACCGCAAAAAAGCCTTCTGGCTCTCGTTCCTGTCGGGGCTTGCCGAGCCGCTGGGGGCTCTGATAGGCTATGCCATACTTGCCCCATTTCTCAACGACAATGTTTTTGGTATAGTATTTGGCATAATAGCAGGTATTATGGTCTTCATCTCTCTTGACGAACTGCTGCCCGCCGCCGAGACCTACGGCAAACACCATATGGCAATATACGGTATGGTAGCGGGAATGGCGGTGATGGCAGTAAGCCTGCTGCTGTTCTGAGACTGTACTAAACTTTTGTGCGTATATACGAAGAATAAGTAAATTTACCCGCGAAGGTACTTACTGTTTGTCATTTATTGCCATATATTTATTTTGCTATTATATAAAAAAGTATTACTTTTGCAGTGTAAATTTTCTTGATATTTGATTGTTATATGAATAATATATGTTTATAAGACATTTATTATTAAACAATTATTATTGTATGCAGTTTATGTTTTCATGATACACAAGACAAGAGAGGGACTTTGCGATAAAGTCCCTCGATTTTTAAATAAAAAATGATAGACAAAGAGTTACTTAGGAGCGTAATAGAGGATAAACTTTCGAAGACAGATTGTTTTCTGGTATCGCTGACTGTATCTTCGACCAATAGTATAGTAGTGGCGATAGATTCGGCTACTTCCGTCAATCTCGATTTTTGCATAGAACTCACGCAATACATCGAGCAGAAATTCGACCGCGACGCCGAAGACTATTCGCTGGAAGTAGGTTCGTACTCGATTAGCGAGCCGTTTGTCGATAGCAGACAATACGTTAAAAATATTGGACGTACGATAGAGATACTTACATTAGAACACAAAAAGATTAGAGGCATACTCCTGAAAGCCGATTCGGCGGGATTCACCGTAGAGACAGAGACGAAAGAACAGCTCGAAGGGCAAAAACGAAAAACTATCGTAACACGACAAACCTCGTTCGCATACAACGACGTAAAATCTACTAAGTTATATTTCTGACAAGCAATACGAATACAATTTTAAAAGTGTAATAAATATATTTTAAACCCATTAATATAAATAAGATATGGCTAAAAAAGAGCATTCAGACATTATCAGTTCATTTGTGGAATTGAAGGAATTTAAGAATATTGATAATTCTACAATGTTAAGTATTCTTGAAGAGTCGTTTAGAAAGGTGATAGCTAATATACACGGTTCAGACCAAAACTACGATTTTATATTTAACCCCGATAAAGGCGATTTCGAAATCTGGCGTAATAGAATGGTAGTCGAGGACAATGACCTTACAGACCCACACACTCAGATTTCTCTGTCTGACGCACGCAAGATTGCCGACGACTACGAGGTGGGTGAAGAGGTTCAGGAACAGGTAGATGTCAACTCTTTCGGAAGACGTGCCGTATTGAACCTATCTCAAATATTGTCGTCGAAAATAGTCGACGTCCAAAAAGACTCTTTATATACCAAATACTCGCAACTCCTCGGACAAATTATATCTGCCGAAGTATATCAGATATGGAAAAAAGAGATACTCTTGCTCGACGACAACAACAACGAAATATTGATGCCGCGTACCGAACAGTTACCCAACGATTTCTTCAAGAAAGGGGAAATCATCAGAGCTGTAGTATCGAAGGTCGACAATAACAACAACAATCCCAAAATATATGTTTCTCGTGTATTGCCGCTATTTCTCGAACGTTTACTCGAGCGAGAAGTCCCTGAAATACACGACGGTCTTATAACTATCAAGAAAACAGTGCGTATACCCGGTGAGAAAGCAAAAGTAGCAGTCGAGTCGTACGACGACCGTATTGATCCGGTCGGCGCTTGTGTAGGTATCAGAGGCAATCGTATTATGCCTATTATCAGAGAACTGAATAATGAAAATATTGATATAATAAACTATACATCAAATCCAAGCTTGTATATTGCACGTGCTCTGGCTCCAGCAAAAGTAACATCTATCGTAATAGACAACGAAAACAGACGAGCTAATGTTTATATAAATCCCGAAGACATATCGCTTGCTATCGGTAAAAATGGTGTGAATATCAAACTCGCAATACAACTTACAGGTTATCATATAGAAGTGATACGCGGAGATGTGGAAATCGACGAAGAAGATATCTATCTCGACGACTTTGCCGATGAAATCGACCAATGGGTAATAGATATACTCAAGGGTATCGGTTGCGATACGGCAAAACAGGTGCTTCGTCTTACCAGAGAAGAGCTCATAGAGCGTACCGACTTGGAAGAAGAGACAATAGACAATATTATCAAGGTGCTGAAAACCGAGTTCGAAAAATAGACCGTACCCTATACATCTTATGATTCATTATCAGTAATATAAAAAAATATCAGTCGTAAAAATAAAAAACTCATAAGGCTTATGTGAAACTTACAATCGGCAATTTATCAAAATATTTTTCTTTTGTTTAACAAACACACACAACTAAATTTATGGCAAGATTAGGACAAATAATAAAAACGCTAAATATAGGTATTGGTACTGCTGTCGACTTTTTGAATAAAAAGGGCGAAAATATATCCCCAATTCCTCATCAACAACTTACCGAGACACAAGAGAATTTGCTTTTGAAAGAATTTAGTTCAGACAAGACATTGAAAGAAAAGTCCGATAAGTTGATACAGAAGCGGCAAGAACGTGAAAATCTTGTCACAGTAGAGGTAGAATCTATCGAAAAAACATCCGTTACACAAAATAAAACGACTGTAGAAGAGGTAGATAAAATTGAAAAACAAAAAGTAGAAAAGAAAAAAATAGTTACTAAGTCTGAAGAGGAAGAGGATCTTACCCGTAAAGATAAAAATGTAATAAAACATGCTCAGACGGACGAAAATATTAATACGGAGCAGAGAAAGAAATCAAAGAAAAAGACTGAAAAAGATGAACTTCCAGCCGACGAAGATAATATAGGTAGCAAAGATAAAGATAATATCGAGATAAAAGAGTCTGTAAAAGAGCCTGTCGTAAAGGGAACAAATGAGTCCGAACAGGAACTCCAATCCGAAAAGTACTCAGATGTGCTTGTCCAACAGACAGATAGCTTGATGATAGACAAGTCGCTGTCTGACAGAGAAATATCTGTGGTCGATGCAGATATTGACTATCAACCTCAGGGAGAAGAGCATGAAACGCAAATATTTAAATATTCCGAACAGAAACTCGAAGCTCCCAAAGTACTTGGCACTATCAATCTTGATAAAATAGGTAAAGATTCTCGTCCACAGCCCAAGACGAGAGAAGAACGTAAAAAAGAGTACAAGGAAATGGTACTCAGGAAGCGAGAAGAGGAAAAACGTATAAAAGCCGAACGCCAGAAAGCTGCCGAAAAATCGACTGTAAAAGCCGAACCTCAGAAAAATGAGCAAATGCGGGTTACCGAACGCCGTAAAGAAGACTTCATAAAGACCAATGTGCCTATATTACAAGGACCTAAAATAGTCGACAAAGTAAATATAGAACCCGAAAAGCCTATCGGTAAGTCATATGCGGATAGAGATAAGACAAGAGCTGATAGTAAGGGAGATAAAAAATCGAAAGAACATAGAAAACGTGATAGAATAAAAATAGAACGTATTGACATAACGGAAGATAGAGGTAGTAGTAAATCGGTGAAGTCGTTCAAAAAAGACAGACGCAACAACCGCAATCCTATCGATATAGAAGACGTAAATCAGAACATTAGAGAGACTTTGGCTATCGCTCGCGAAGGACGTAAGTTTAATAAAAAAGCGGTAGACTATCGAAAAGAAAAGCGTGAAAATATTCGTCAGGAAATAGAACGTCAGGTTAAGTTGGAAATGGCTCAGTCTAAAATACTTACTCTCACAGAGTTCGTTACTGTCAATGAGTTGGCTTCTATGATGCAAGTGCCTGTAAATGATGTTATAAAGGTTTATATGAATCTTGGAATGTTTGTTGGTATCAATCAGCGAGTAGATGCCGAATCGATTAAGATTGTTGCCGATGAATTTGGTTTCGAGACCAATTTTGTCAGTGCCGAAGCCGCAAAAAATATCGAAGAAGACGAAGCCGATGACCCTCAAGATTTGGTGTCGCGTCCACCGATTATCACGGTTATGGGGCACGTCGACCACGGCAAAACATCGCTGCTCGACTATATACGCCAGACTAATGTCATTGCAGGTGAGGCCGGTGGTATCACACAACATATTGGAGCATATAATGTTAAGCTCGAAGACGGTCGTCAGATAACATTTATAGATACCCCCGGACATGAAGCTTTTACGGCTATGCGAGCACGCGGAGCCAAGGTAACGGATATAGCTATAATAATAGTCGCTGCCGACGACGATGTGATGCCGCAGACTATCGAGGCTATAAATCACGCTGCTTCGGCTAATGTCCCGATTGTATTTGCTATCAATAAGATAGATAAAGACGGAGCTGATCCTGAAAAAATAAAAGCTACTCTTGCCAACATGAATTATATGGTAGAGTCGTGGGGGGGGAAATATCAGTCGCAAGATATATCTGCGAAAAAAGGCATAGGAATCAAAGAGTTGCTCGAGAAAGTGCTGTTGGAGAGCGAGATATTGGATCTGAAAGCAAATCCGAAGCGTAAGGCTATCGGTTCGGTTATCGATGTTCGTAAAGACAAAGGACGCGGAAACGAAATAACTCTTTTGGTGCAAAACGGTACTCTCCGACAGGGCGATATCGTGCTTGCAGGGTATGCCTACGGCAAAATACGAGCAATGTTCAACGAACGTAATCAGCCTATAAAAGAGGCTAAACCGTCGGAACCAGTATTGGTGCTCGGTATAAAAGGCGAATTGCAGGCTGGCGATAATTTCAACGTTATGGAGACCGAACAGGCTGCACGTGAAATAATTGCTCAGCGCGACCAGCTCAAACGAGAACAGAAGTTGCGTACGTCGCACCATCTGACTCTCGACGAAATAGGCAGACGTATTGCACAGGGCAACTTCCAAGAGTTCAACATAATAGTCAAGGGTGATGTCGACGGCTCTATCGAAGCATTGAGCGATTCGCTCATAAAGCTGTCGACCAGCGAAATACAAGTAAACGTAATACATAAAGGCATCGGTCAGATTACCGAAGGCGATGTCAACTTGGCGATATCATCAAACGCTATTATCGTTGGTTTCCAAGTACGTCCGACCTCGTCGGCACGACAACTTGCCGACAATGAGAATGTCGATATTCGCATCTACTCTATTATCTATCAGGCTATTGATGAAATCAAGGCTGCTATGGAAGGTATGCTTATCCCCGAAAAGAGCGAGAAAGTCGTAGCCACGCTCGAAGTCCGCAATACGTTCCATATCTCGAAGGTGGGAACTATCGCAGGTTGTTTCGTAAAAGATGGTACTATCAAGAGAAACAACAAGGTACGTGTAATCCACGATGGTATAGTAGTTCATACGGGTGAGATAGCTTCTTTGAAACACGAAAAAGACGATGTCCGTGAAATAAAGCAAGGTTACGAATGCGGTATCAATATCGCCAATTTCAATACTATAGATGTAGGCGATATAATAGAGGCATTCGAAGAGATAGAGATAAAAAAGACTTTGGAATAAGATAATTGCATTGCAGATTCAGAAAAAAAGATTATCTTTGCAGTCCGAAAAAATTATTATCCATCTAACGTAGATAATACATTATCAGTTTATTTCAAGGAGTTTTGAGCGAATTAGCCCGCAATATTAGACTTTAGCCCGCTGATATGGGATGTATCTGCAAATGTATAATTGATAAAATAAATAATTTAAAGTGAATACATTAAGTTATAAAACAGTATCTGTCAACAAAGCGACTGCTCAGAAAGAGTGGGTTTTGGTTGATGCTAATGATTTGGTACTCGGACGTATGGCGTCTAAAGTAGCTAAACTTCTGAGAGGTAAATACAAACCAAGTTTTACTCCTCACGTAGACTGTGGCGATAATGTGATAATTATCAATGCCGATAAAGTACGTCTTACAGGTAAAAAGTGGACAGACAGGGTCTACCTGCGCCACACGTTGTATCCGGGTGGACAGCGCGAAACTACTCCTGCTCAGCTAATGGCTCAGTCGCCTGAAAAGTTGATTAAGAAGGTTGTAAAAGGTATGTTGCCTAAAAATATTTTGGCATCTCACGTTATAAACAATCTGTACGTTTATGCAGGTAGCGAGCATCCACATACTGCTCAGACTCCAAAATTAATCGATTTAAACACAATTAAATAGTTGAAAGTATGCAAACAGTAAATGCAATAGGAAGAAGAAAAGCAGCAATCGCCCGTGTAATTGTAAAATCCGGTTCAGGAAAGATTACTATCAATAAACGTGAGTTTGAAAATTATTTCCCTTCGACTATTTTACAATATGTTGTTCGCCAGCCGTTAAACAAATTGGAGGCTACAGATAAGTTCGATATCAATGTAAATCTGTGCGGAGGCGGTTACAAAGGGCAAGCAGAAGCTCTTCGTTTGGCTATAGCTCGTGCTTTGGTAAAAATAGACGAGACCAACAAGCCGGCTCTGAAGGCAGAAGGCTTTCTTACTCGCGATGCTCGTATCGTCGAACGTAAGAAACCGGGACGTCCAAAAGCTCGTAAACGCTTCCAGTTCTCGAAACGTTGATACTTCGATACCAATAGCAGTCGGCTATGTAAAAAGCCGAACTACAAAGGACATAGAAAAGAGACGAATACCTTGTCGGGTATTCGTCTCTTTCGTTGTGTCCTTACGATTGTAACTTATATCGTATAGTTGGGGGCTTCGACCGTAATATCCACGTCGTGCGGATGGCTCTCTTTGAGACCGGCAGACGTAATCTGCACGAAGACACCGTTGTTTTTCAGGGATTCGATATTGGGAGTACCGCAATAGCCCATACCCGATAGCAGACCGCCACAGAGCTGATATATAGAGTCGCTCACACTACCCTTGTACGCCACACGTCCCTCGATACCTTCGGGCACAAGTTTTTTGGTCTGTGTGTCTTTGCTCTGGAAGTAACGGTCGGCACTACCGCGTTTCATCGCCGCCAGACTACCCATACCGACATAGACTTTGAACTTCCTGCCTTGGAATATCACCTCCTCACCGGGACTTTCCGTACAGCCGGCAAGCAGTGAACCGAGCATCACTACGTCTGCTCCCGCTGCAATGGCTTTCGCTATATCGCCGCTGAATTTGATACCTCCGTCGGCAATGAGCTTTATGTCGTTCGTCTTGCAATACTCGGCAACTTCCTGTATTGCCGTTATTTGTGGTACACCCACACCTGCCACCACACGTGTGGTACAGATACTGCCCGGTCCGATACCTACTTTCACCGTATTCACTCCGGCTTTGGCGAGCTCTTCGGCTGCACGGGCGGTAACGATATTACCTGCCACAAGGTCTATGTCGGGGAATCTGTCGCGTATCTTACGAACCGTATCTATCACATTGCGGCTATGCCCGTGTGCCGAGTCTACCGTAATCACATCGACTCCTGCATTTATCAGAGCCTCTACCCGCCGCATAGTATCTTCGCCGACACCTACGGCAGCGCCGCATCGTAGCCGTCCCTGATGGTCTTTGCAAGCATTTGGGTGGTTGCCGATATTATCTATATCTTTGCTGGTAATGAGCCCCACAAGTCTGTATTGATTGTCTACTATCGGCAACTTTTCGATACGATTTTTCCACAGAATCATCTTTGCCTCTTCGAGCGAAGTACCTACTTGGGCTGTAATGAGATTATCTTTGGTCATCACTGCCTCTACCTTTGTGCTGTCGATGTTCAGATACTTGATGTCGCGGCGTGTAATCATACCTACGAGATGCCTGTCGCTGTCTACGACGGGTAGACCGCTTATGTGATAACGTCGGCAAATTTTTTCGACATCAATCAGAGTATCTTCCTTCGAGACAGTTACAGGGTTGAGTATCATACCGTTCTCGTGCCTTTTTACCTTGTCTACTTCGGCTGCTTGGTTCTCTATACTCATATTTTTATGGATAAAACCAAGCCCTCCCTCACGTGCCATAGCTATTGCCATAGCCGATTCGGTTACGGTGTCCATTGCCGCACTCACGATAGGCACGTTCAACTTTATATTTTTGGTAAGAAAAGTCGAAATATTCACCTCGCTCGGTAAAATCTCCGAGTACTGCGGCACAAGCAGTACATCGTCAAACGTCAGTCCTGTTTTCATATCATTTATCCCTTTATGTTTTAGTTGTTTTTACTTATTTTATTCCGCCTCTTTCGAGTATGTAATCTACGTTTTTCAGATAATAGTCGAGAGTAAAACAGCCGTTAAGTTCCGTTTCGGACAACAACGACATAACTTTTTGGTTCGTAGCCAACAGCTCCTGATAATCGAGCTGTTTTGCATAAGCCTCCATAGCTATCGGCTGTACGGTATCGTAAGCCTCTTCTCTCGAGAGTCCTTTGGCAATCAGGGCATTCATCACACGCTGAGCAAAAATTATCTTCTTTGTCCTGTATATGTTATCGAGCATATTTTGCGGGAATACAACGAGGTTTTCCAGAATACCTTTCAGACGCATAAGCATATAATCGAGCAACATAGTAGCGTCGGGCAATATTATTCGTTCGGTAGCCGAGTGCGAAATATCGCGTTCGTGCCACAGGGCCACGTTTTCGTAGAATGTCGCCATATACCCGCGCATCACTCTGGCACAACCGCATATATTCTCGGCACTTATGGGATTACGCTTGTGAGGCATAGCCGACGAACCTTTTTGCCCTTTGCCGAAATTCTCTTCGACCTCGTGCACCTCAGTACGCTGTAAGTTGCGTATCTCCAAAGCAATCTGCTCCAATGTTGCAGCAACGACGGCAAGCGTCGCCATGTAATATGCGTGGCGGTCGCGCTGTATCACCTGTGTCGAGACCTCGGCGTGCGATATACCGAGCTTACGACAGACATACTCTTCCACAAATGGCGGTATATTGGCAAAGTTGCCTACTGCACCGCTCATCTTGCCGCACTCTATATCACGACGAGCAGCACGGAAACGCTCTAAATTGCGACTCATCTCCGAGTGCCAGAGAGCAAATTTCAGTCCGAAACTCGTAATATCGGCGTGTATGCCGTGTGTGCGTCCTATGCAGGGAGTGTCTTTATATTTTAGAGCCTGTACTCTAAGTACTTCTATAAATTGCTCTATATCTTCAAGTAATATATCGTTTGCCTGTTTTATAAGGTATCCGTTGGCTGTATCTACTACGTCTGTAGAGGTAAGCCCGTAATGTACCCACTTACGTTCGTCGCCCAGACTCTCCGATACGGCACGCGTAAAAGCCACTATATCGTGCTTCGTCTGCTGCTCTATCTCGTATATTCGAGGTATCGAGAATTTGGCGTTTGCCCATAATTTTTCGATATCTTCTTTGGGTACTACTCCGAGTTCGCTCCACGCTTCGGCAGCGTACAACTCTACTTTGAGATATGCTCCGAATTTATTTTCTTCTGTCCAAACCGCCCTCATCTGAGGGCGTGAGTATCTGTCTATCATATTACTATGTGTATTTTATTTAGTTTTAATATAAAACAAAGAGCAACCCGCCGTAGCAGGTTACTCCCAAACAAAAACTATGAAAACAATTTTTTAACAATTAACATCAATTAATTTCGGCACAAAGGTAGTACATTTTTTTGATACGTACATCAAAAAAAAACGTTAATTTTGCGGAAATGTATTATACTACTCATTTTAAAAATAATATCTGATATGAAAACTAATGATTTAATCGCTTCTGCCCTAAGTCAGAAAATGAAATGGAAAAAAACACAGACAAATGATGTTTTGAATGCGTTTATAGAGATAATCCGCAAAAATCTATCGGAAAGCAACGATATAGAACTCTTGGATATAGGTCTCCTCGAAAATCGGATAAAAGAGCAAAAAATCATAGTCAATCCCAAGACACACAGAAAGATATTGTATCCTCCTAAAAATGTTTTGGAGTTGAAAGTATCGAAGCAATTACAAGAACATTTAAAAACAATAGAAAAATGAAGACAATTACGAAAGAAGACATTATCAAGCAGTTGTCGGAACAGACAAATCTGCCACAGGAGCAAATAGAGATATTTGTCGAGAAACTCAATAGCACCATAATAGAAAAACTTGAGACAGATAAGTCTGTGAATATAGAAGGTTTGGGAGTATTACGGCTTGTGTGGTCTAACTATCACAAGAATACGAAACTACGCGAAGGAGAGCCCACCGAATTTTATAAACTCAGATTCGAAGCAGAGGAGCAAATAAAAGAGCTTGTAAACAAAGAATTTGGCTTTCTTGCGCCCGTAGACCTCACAGAAGCATCGGAAGATATGCCTCTGAATGCTCTATCGAAGCAGGCAGAA
>ERZ773035.65-NODE-65-length-87830-cov-9.160365_pt1 | contig 87830 bp, 76 predicted proteins | sample MGYA00511487_ERZ773035 | MGnify/ENA primary metagenome ERZ773035 (study PRJEB29015, sample SAMEA2737985) | human oral metagenome | biome: human oral; feature: human-associated habitat; material: dental | place: China | collected 2024 ... | reverse complement strand
AAAACGCGCGGCAGCCTCTCGGCTTTTTTCTTCATCCTCCGCCGGCGAGGCGCAGGCCGTAGGCCAGGAGGATCAGGCCGGCGGCGAAAAAATATTCCGTAAACGAGCCTACCTTAAAAAGCTTCAGACCGATCTTCTCGCCGGGGAAGATCAGCGGGACTTCGCCGCAAAGGGCGTCTTCCAGGATGTGGAGCAGCGCCCCCGCCATCACCGCCACGAGGAGCATCACTCCGTCGTCCGCGGAAATCGGCCCGGCGGGGCGCAGGGTGAGGAGCAGCGCGATGGCGAAAAGATACAGCCCCGGCCAGTGGGAAAGCCCGCGATGAAAGCGCCGCCACAGCCAATAATCCCTTGCCCGCCGTGGATCGCCCTCCAGCTGGTCGGGGATTACCGCCCCCGCCATGCCGCATGCCGTCAGGAGGAGGCTGTCGGTGGCCAGATAGATGACCGAGCCTGTGACGATCTGGTGGCTGATCCATTTCACTTGCCTGTGTCCTCCTTTATCCCCTTTGTGGCGCGGCGCCCTGGACTCCCGGTTTTTTCTAAAGGCGCCGTTTCCCGCCGCTTCTTTCCGGCTGTCGTCCTCTTCCTTTGGCGCTGCGTTTGGCGATGCCTGCCCCGCAGGATACGCCTGCTCGGCGCGCCGGGCGTCGGGCGCCGTGGGATAGACGCCCCTATTCTTTGGAGCGGCGGGCCGATCGGGGGGCCTGTGCCTTTATTTTAACACATAGGTTTGTTCATATCTACCCCGCCCCCGTTTGCGGCCCACCGTGTCTTATGCTACAATAAAGCGGGCAAAGGCCCCGTTACCACAGGCCATCGGCCAGAAAGGAAGCAGCCTCCCGCATGGAAAAAAGCGATTTCCAGCGCCGGGTCGAGGAGCGCCGTCATCGCCAGCATCGGGAAATTTTCCTCGTCATCGGCGGCTTCGCCCTCCTCTTAGGGACTTGGCTTTGGTATTATTTTATCTATATTCGCACGCCGGATTACGCGATGCGCCAGCTGGCCGACGCCGTCCTTCGCCATGACAGCGCCGCCTTCGACCGCTATGTGGCGCTGGACCGCACCCTGGACCACGTTTACGACGATCTGACAGAAGACCTTTTCCTTTATGATTCCGCACTCACGGAAGAAACGCGAAGCCGCTATCAGCAGTTTTACCGGGACATCAAGCCGCAGCTCGTGCAGGGCGTCGCAGAGACCCTTCGCCGCTACGTCGCCACCGGCGAATGGCTGCTGCCCCAGGGGGCATCTCTCACCAAGGGTCGTCTCTTGGGCATTGATTTCGAGCGCTTTTTAGAGCGCTCTCAACTGCGTAACACCGAGGTGGTGAAGGTAGGCGACTGCCACGTGACCGATCGCAGCGCGGCGGCGCCGCTTACCGTGCGGGATCGTCACACGGGCATAGAGGCCGCCATGACACTCCTGATGGAGCAGGCGGAGGACGGCCATTGGCAGGTCGTCGGGCTCTCTCAGTATCGTTCCTATTTAGATGCCATTGCACCGCGGCAGAATCGGGACATCGCCGACTACATCGCCGCTACGAAGGACATCGTGGCGACAGGGAACGCGCGGCTCGCCGAGCTGCAAAATCGTTTTCATGCTATCGTGAAAGGCGCCGGCGGCAGCCTGGCTGGGGACAGTGGCGCGGCGATGAGCGCCCTCATTGACGAGGAAATCATCCCCACGTTAAAGGCGCGGCAAAAAGCGCTGGACGCCGTTTCCATCCCCTTGGGGGCGCAGTATCTGGCGAACTTGCGGCACACTTCCACAGAGCTGGCCATCGCTTCCTGGCAGCACTATCGGCGCGGCATTGAAGCGCAGTCCGTCAGTGAATTTAATGCCGCGGAGACCCTCAAAAAGCAGGAGGTCGAAGCGGATCTTCGCATTACCGACGTCATCCGTCACAACGTGGTGAACCAGGCCATACCGGATATCCCGTAAAAAGCAGCCGCGGAGGTGCTTACCATGTTTCATATATTAGATTCTTTTTTTTACTGGATTCTTACGGCACTGTTTCTTCTCCTCTGCCTTGTGTTCGCGCTTTTCCGTAGTGCGCTCAACGTACTTGAAACGGTTCTGTCAACGCCGCCGCTCCTCGCGTTCATTCTCCTCGGAGCTATCGGCATTGTGGTCGCCGCCCAGCGGTACAGTAAATACCAGAAAGTTTATTTTGAGAAGCATTCAAAACGTAAAATATAAATGATTCCATGAAAAAAGCCCTGGCATTTTGCCAGTGCTTTTTTATTTCGCCATTCGCTACCGTATATCTTCACTCCGTTCAATGAGCTTTGCGATTGGCAGTGACGATCAAAACTCAACGGACGTATACGCTGCTGGCGATAGATATAGCACTGTCGCCTCGCTGAGACAATGGCGGCTCTGGGGGGAGCATCCTCGCAAAAATGTTTCACGTGAAACATTTTTGTCCGGAAATATTTTTCTGTTTCCATAAAAAAGCCCCGCCACAAACTGACGCGCTTGCTGGCGGGGCTTTTGCCGCATTACCGAAGACCGGGGAAAGCGGTTACGTATTTGATCTTGATATCGGGGAAAGCGTCCACAAATTGGATGGTGAAATCTTCTCCGTGCTCCACGAACTGCCACTCGCCGATCTCATCGGGAAAACTTTCTACCACTTTCACCTTGAGATCGGGGAAGGAGGACACCACCTGTACCTTAATGTCAGGGAAAGCGTCCACGATGCGCACCTTGCCCGCTAAACGAATGCCCTTGAAATATCCGCCATCGTTGATGGGCGAGGCCAGGGCCGTTGCCGTAAGAAGCAGCAGCGCTAAAACGCTCAGAATGGTCTTTCGCATGGGGAATTCCTCCTCGTCCGTTACATCCTTTCCTGAACTTCATTTCTTCCTAAAATTATATAACGGATGGGGACAGAAATCAATTTTTTCTCGTGGCGAGAGGCGCTGGCCGTCCACCGGCCGACTCAGTTATTGTCTGTTCCGCCGTCGTAGCAATAGCCGCGGCCTTGACGGGGGCGGTCGCCGCGGTCGTCGCCGCACCAGCCGCGCTGATCTCCGCCGTTGCGATAGCCGCAGCAGCGGGTTTCAAAGTTAGCGACGGTATTGACTGCCGCGCTTTCCGCCGGGACCGCCCATACGGCGGCACTCATGGCCACCAGCAGTGCGGCGGCCATCGTCATGGTTTGTGTTTTCATCAGAATCATCCTCCTGTAACATTTGCTTAAGAATTTCCTACTATCCTGAGTATATATTGGGGATGTGGCAAAATTGTGACGGATGAAGGATTTTTTCGGGTGTTTTTGGGGACAGCGGGGGAGGAAAATTCGAGAGTTGACATCATTGCGTGATAATGATAAAATAAAAAATTTTCGTTTTCCCCCCTTTTGTGATATAATATGAACACTTAGCGAGCGCGACCGCAGGGAAGCGAGAGCTTAGTGAGAATATATGCCTGGACACTTGACAAAGGCAAGCGTAAGCGCCGCCAGCGTTTAGTGACCAGGTGAAATATGAACACTTAGCGAGCGCAGGAAAGCGGGCGCTTGGATCAATGCGGCGAAGAAAGGCGGTCAGGAGGTGAGGGCTTGCTGCAAATCGGTGATAAGGTCGTTTATCCGATGCACGGCGCGGGAGAGATTTCCGGCATTGAGGACTGCGAGGCCTTCGGGGAAACGAAAGCGTACTATGTCTTAAAGCTGCCCATCGGGAACATGAAGGTCATGATCCCCTTGGATAACGCAGATCACATCGGCCTTCGCGACGTCATCTCGGAAGATGAGGTGGCGGCGGTGGAGAAGGTGCTGCGCAGTGAGCCGGAGCGGGCGGCAGGAAGCTGGAATAAGCGGTTTCACGCCAATCTTTCCCGCATGAAGTCCGGGGATATCTGCGACGTGGCGGCGGTGGCCCGCAATCTTATTTTACAGGACCGCCAGCGGAAGATCTCCAGTGGCGAGCGCCGCCTCCTGGATTTGGCGCGGCAGATTTTAGTCAGCGAGCTGGTCTATGCCTGCGAGCAGACGCCGGAGGAGGTGGAGGGCTGGCTGGAAGCCATCCTGGCGGGGAACGGGTTCATCCGCGCGGCGGAGGGCTGAAGAGGCTTTGATTGGAAAAGGATGAATATTTTTGTTTTTCGTCATATTTTCATAAAAGCGCGTCATACTAAAAAAACGGAAGTTCATTTTGAGAAGGAGGTGAAGCATATGCTGGATAAGGTGCTGCGGTTTTTTATCGCCGCGTTCATGGCCTTGGCCGGCGCGACGCTGATGCACTTGGCCAGCCCGCTCTTGACGCTCTTTATCGGCACGGAGATCCTGAAGATGGACATGGGGATCTTTCGCATCACCCTGATGAATTTGGTGTGCATCTTGGTGGGGGCGGTGCTGGGTATCGCGTTGGGCCGCCTGACATCGCCGTATTTCATTCATACCCTGAAACGATTTTCCGCCTGGGTGGAGGGGCAGCTCAACAAGATGCCCATTCACGACGTTTTGGCGGGGGTCGTGGGGCTGGCAAGCGGACTTATCATTGCGGCATTGTTGGGGATCGCGTTTTCCCGTATTCCCATCGTAGGCGATTATATCCCGGTGGTATTCAGCATTGTGTTCGGCTACCTGGGCATTCGGATCATGATCAAGAAGCGGCAGGATATCGCGGGGCTGTTTAATTTTATTCCCCGGCTCATCCGGGATATGGCCAAGGCCCGTGAGGTGCGGACCATGGCGACGGCTAAGGCGGCCGTCTCGGCGGAGCACGATGAGGAAAAGGACCAGGAGGCAAATGCCGCTAAGCAGTATAAACTTCTGGACACCAGCGTCATCATCGACGGGCGCATCGCGGATATCTGCGAGAGCGGGTTTATCGAGGGGACGCTGCTCATCCCCGTCTTTGTGCTGGAGGAGCTTCAGCACATCGCGGATTCAGCGGATCTCTTAAAGCGTACCCGGGGGCGGCGCGGCCTTGATATTTTGCAGAAGATCCGCACGGAGTCGAAGATGGCGGTGGAGATCGACAGCCGGGATTTTGAGGATATCGCCGAGGTGGACTCCAAGCTGGTGCGTCTCGGACAGATCGTAGGCGGCAAAATCATCACCAACGATTACAATCTCAACAAGGTCTCCCAGCTGCGGGGGGTGCCGGTACTCAATATCAACGAGCTGGCCAACGCGGTGAAGCCGGTGGTCATCCCCGGCGAGTCCATGCGGGTGACGGTGGTGAAAGACGGTAAGGAGCAAGGGCAGGGCGTGGCCTATCTGGACGATGGGACGATGATCGTCATTGAAAACGGCCGCCGCCACATGAACGCCACCATCGACGTGGAGGTGACCTCAGCGCTCCAGACCGCGGCGGGGCGGATGATCTTCGCCAAGCCTTGCAAGGTCTGAGGGGGAAGAGCGCGGTGGAATGGATGCCGCGGAAAAAAGACGCGGGAAAGGAGAGAAGAGATTTCCTGACCACGAAAGGGAAAGGGGCGCTCGCCAGCGCCTCTTTTTTATAGGAGGAGGGATGTGAATGGTTTCGGTGATTTTTCCCGCCGCCGGGCAGGGGCGGCGGATGCAGGCCGGGGTGAACAAGGTGTTTTTGGAGCTGGGGGGCAGGCCTATGCTGGTGCGGGCGCTGCTGACGTTTTCCGCCTGCCCGGAGGTGGGAGAGCTGATCGTGGCGGCGGCGGCGGACGAGGTGGAGTTTCTCCGCGGGGCGCTGGCCAAGGTGCCGGGCCTGAAGCCCTGGAAGGTAACGGCAGGGGGCGAAGAGCGGCAGTATTCCGTATTCAATGCCTTAAATGAGGTCAGCCATGAAGCGGAGTTCATTTTGGTGCATGATGCGGCGCGTCCGCTGGTCACCGGCGCGGTGATCGAAGCGGTGATCCGGGCAGCGAAGGAGAGCGGCGCGGCCGTCGCGGCGGTGCGGGAAAAGAATACGGTGAAGGTCGTGGGCGAAGACGGCTTTGTACAGACGACGCCGGATCGGGCGACGCTCTGGGAAGTGCAGACGCCCCAGGGATTTCGGCGGGATATTCTGCTGCGGGCCCATTTTCGGGCGACGGAGGATGGCTTTTTGGGGACGGACGACGCTTCTCTGGTGGAGCGCCTCGGCGAGCCGGTGCGGGTGGCGGAAGGGGATTACCGCAACATCAAGGTGACGACGCCGGAGGATCTCCTCCTGGTGGAAGCTTTCCTGCGGGACGAGATCGCCGCCCGGGCTAGGGCCGGGATGTCTGAAGCCAGGCAGGATGTGGCAGAGGCGGCGCGAAAGATAAAAGCGACGGTGGAAGACTTGGCGGGAAAGGCGGAAGCCGCCTGCCGCCGGATGGAAGAAGAATTTCGCCGGTGAGCGTGGCTGCAACGAAAAATCATAGAGAAGGACCATAAGGAGGAAGAAGATGACGCGGTTTGGCATGGGATATGACGTGCATCGCCTGACAGAAGGGCGAAAGCTCATTTTGGGAGGGGTGGAGATTCCCTACGAAAAAGGGCTTTTGGGGCACTCGGATGCCGATGTGCTGCTTCACGCGGTGACGGACGCGGTCTTGGGGGCGGCGGGCCTGGGGGACATCGGCCGCCACTTCCCCGATACGGAAGCAAAGTGGAAGGGAGCGGACAGCCGAAAGCTCCTGGAAAAGGCCATGGCGCTGGTGCGGGAGAAAGGCTTCCGCGTAGGCAATGTGGACGCCACCATCGTGGCGCAGGCGCCGAAGCTCGCCTCTTATATCCCGGCCATGCGGGGCAATATCGCCCAAAACCTCGGCGTCGAGGAGGCGCGGGTGAACGTGAAGGCAACCACGGAGGAACATTTGGGCTTTACCGGTCGGGGCGAGGGCATGGCCGCCTACGCGGTCTGCGGATTGGAAGAAGGGTGAACGGCGCTTCGCCGGGCTGAGAATCGACGATCAAGGCGTTTTGGCGGCTTGCTTTTCCCTGCGTTTTGGTATACGCTATATAAGTTACGGGAAGCAATGATAAAAGGAAGTCCGTCAGATGGGGGCAGATTTTTGTCCGGCCACGGAAACAAACCGGACGCAGGCATTGTGCTGAAGGCTTGGCTCTCCCGGCAGAGCGAAAAAGATGTGCCAGGAGGATGGGGCTGAATTTATGTGCGTCCCGGAGCAGAAGGGGGCGAAAGCCGTGATCGCTCGGGTAGAGCATCGGGTGAATTTTTACGATACGGACGCGATGGAAGTGGTCCATCACGCGAATTATATCCGCTGGTTTGAGATCGGGCGGGTGGAATTTCTGCGGCAGGCGGGGATCACCTTGGGAGAGCTGATGGCGGACGGGTACGTCTTCCCCATCACCGAGGTCAGTGCGACGTTTTTGACGGCGGGGGTCTTCGACGACGTTCTCGTCATTGAGACGACGCCTACGGCCCTCACAAAGGTGAAGATGGCCTTCGATTACCGCGTCCTTCGTCCGTCCGACGGCGCGGTGCTGGTCACGGGCCATACCCAGAACGTATTTACCAGCCGGGAGACGGGCCATATCGTCCGCCTCCCCGCGAAGTATCACGAGAAACTGACGCGGGCGCTGGAGCAATAGGAGGATTTTCGGTTGATAGCAGCGGTTTGTTGGATCACGGTGGGGATCATCGTTTTCGCGGTGTTGGCGCTGAACGCTTTCTTTATCATTCGCGGGAATACGAATTTGGTGGCCCGGGTGGACAGGCGCACGCCTTTTACCGTGATGGAAGAGGCGGCGGACCGCGTGACGCTGGCGGCGACCTTTCCCTTTGAGAACAGCGGCTGCCAGTGCGCCACCATCGTGGATTGTGTGGCGCGCACGCAGCTTCCCTACGAGCAGTACGACGGCATTGAAGCGTGGGGGAAGGTAGAGCGGGCCGACGCGCCCCGGGACGACGATTACTTTGAGGCGACGCTGGTGAAGAGCCAGGAGGCAGTACCGGTGCGGATCATTGTTCGCCTTACGGCGCGGCATGGTCTGGACATCAAGACGGCGCTGGCGCGGATGGTGGATCTTCCCATTGACATCATTTACACGCAGTTAGGCCGACGTCCGTGGGTACTGCGTAAGGTGCGGACGATACTGACGGCGGAGGAACTCGCCGAAGCCGTGGGCATCACGCTGTCGGACGAATAAGGAGCGGGAAGAGTGGCAGAATTATCGCTGGTGCCGGTGCCGACGCGCATCCTGACCCATAAGGATGATATCGTTGACGCCGTCGAAAAGTATACGAAGGGGCAGGTGGGCCCTGACGACGTGATCTCCGTGGCGGAGAGCGTGGTGGCGGTGACCCAGGGAAATATTGTCCGGCCGGAGGATCTGACGTATTCCTGGGCGGCGAAATTTTTCTGCCGGGCCTTTAAGGATGAAGGCAGCTTGGCCGCCCCCCACGGGCTTCAGGTGCTGATGAACCAAGAGGGGACGTGGCGGGTCATCGTCTCTTTAGGGATCGGCTTTATCGCCCGGCTGTTTGGGCAGGCGGGGGTCTTTTACCGGCTGGCAGGGGCCCAGGCCCGGCTCATCGATGATGTGACCGGCACGATGCCGCCTTACGATAAGCATATCGTTTTGGGGCCGAAGGAGCCGGAGCGGGTGGTGGCGCGGATCAGAGAGCGTCTGGGCTGTTTCGGCGCGGCCATCTTAGATGCCAACGACTTGAAGCGGGCCTTTGTGGTGGCGAGTACGCCGGGGTTAGACGCGGCCAAGGTGTCCCAGGCCCTCATTGACAATCCCTTCGGGAACGGGTCGGAAAAGACCCCCATCGTCATCTTGAAAAATTTTCGGCAGTATCAGGAAGCGTAAGAGGGAGCGCGGCGAGCGTCCCAAAGGCAAGGAGCGTGAGCGGTCAGCGGACAGTGGAAGTTCATTGTGCGTGGATCGCTTTTTTGTTGGCCAGGAAGCAATGATAAAAGGAAGTCGTCAGATGGATGGAGATTTTGTTCGGTCAAGGAAATAAACCGCTGCTCCGTGGAGGAGCTGATGACCCGGCGGGGGCGGAAAAGAGGCGCCAAGAGGATGGGACTGAATGTATCGGTGCTTTCGTAAAAGCGCGGCGCTATGAGAAAAGGGGATGAAGGATTGAAACGAACAGACGGACGGGCCGCGGATGAACTGCGGCGGGTGAAGATAACGAAATATTTTCAGCGCTATCCGGCGGGCTCGGTGCTCATCGAGATGGGAAATACGAAGGTGATCTGCGCCGCTTCCGTGGAGGAGCGGGTGCCGGTATTTCAGCGGGGGACAGGCATCGGCTGGCTGCGGGCGGAGTATGCTCTCCTGCCTTCGGCCACGGCCGAACGGACGCCCCGGGAAGCGGCGCGAGGACGGCAGAGTGGCCGAACCCAGGAGATTCAGCGCCTCATCGGCCGGTCGCTGCGGTCGGTGCTGGACTTAAAAGCCCTCGGCGAGCGGTCGGTGATCCTCGACTGCGACGTCATTCAGGCGGACGGCGGCACGCGGACGGCGGCGGTGACGGGGAGCTTCGTAGCGCTGGCGCTGGCCCTGGACGGACTGATTCCCCCCGAGCAGACCTTTCCGGTGAAAGATTTTCTGGCGGCGGTGAGCGTGGGGGTGAGCGCTGCGGGGGAGCCGATCCTCGATCTCTGCTACGAGGAGGACCGTCAGGCCATCGCCGACATGAACGTGGCGATGACGGGCAGCGGCGAATTTGTGGAGATCCAGGGAACGGGAGAAGGACGCCCCTTTTCCCGCAGCGAGGGAGACGCGCTGTTTCGCTTGGCGGAAGAGGGCATCGACCGGATCATCGCCTATGAGAAAGATATTTTAGGGCAGGCGCTGGACTGGCGGATCGGCGCGGTGAAGGGGAGGGAGAAGCGGCGATGAAAACCATCGCGGTGGCGACGAAAAACGCCGGAAAACTGCGGGAAATGATGGACGCGTTCCGGGGACTGCCGGTAACCCTTCTGCCTCTCTCTCATTTCGGCGATCTGCCGGACGCGGTGGAGGATGGAGCCACCTTCGCCGAGAACGCGGCCATCAAGGCCAAATTTTACATGAAAGCGACGGGGGTCGCCTGCCTCGCCGACGATTCGGGACTGGAGGTGGAGGCACTCGACGGCGCGCCGGGGGTCTACTCTGCCCGGTTCGCCGGGGTTCATGGCGACGACGATGCCAATAACGCGAAGCTCGTCGAAGAGCTTGTCCGGCTGGGGAGAGAGGACTCCCCTGCGGCCTATCGCTGCGCCTTGGCCCTCGCGGATACCGACGGGCGCCTATTGACGGCGGCGGGGGCCTGCCGGGGCACCGTCAGAACGACGCCGCGAGGCACGGGCGGCTTTGGCTACGATCCCTATTTTTATCTTTCCGACGATAAGACCATGGCAGAGCTGACGCTCTCCGAAAAGGACGCTGTCAGCCACCGGGGAGCGGCGCTGCGGGCGATGGCGCAGCGGCTGCGGGCCTATCTTGAAGGCTGAATGGGAGAAAAGTTCTAAATTCCTTTGAAAATTGAATATTTCTTTCCTCACCGGCAGGAATTTTTTGGACGGGTAGCCAATAAATACGTAAGGTTTATTCCGGAGACTTTTAAGGATAAGCAAAGGAGGTTTTTCAGAGTGCGTACCATCAAAACGGACGAGATCACCGAAGCCGTCGCCCAGCTATGTAAGGAGGCGGCCTACTACCTGCCGGAGGACGTCTACGAGGCGCTGAAGAAGGGTCGCGCGACGGAACAGTCGCCGGTAGGCTGCGATGTTCTCGATCAGATCATCGAGAATGCGGAAATCGCTCGGGCGGAGGATCGACCCTACTGTCAGGACACGGGGCTGGCCATCGTCTTCGTGGAAGTGGGGCAAGAGGTCCACATCGAGGGCGGCCTCTTAGACGATGCCATCAACGCCGGGGTGGCCAAGGGCTACACCGAGGGGTATCTCCGAAAATCCGTGGTGGCGGAGCCGCTGTTTAACCGGGTGAACACGAAGGACAATACGCCGGCGGCCATCTACACCCAGCTCGTGGCCGGGGACAAGATTCACATCACCATCGCCCCCAAGGGCTTCGGCAGCGAGAATAAGTCGGGATTGGAGATGCTGGTGCCGGCGGACGGGGTGGAAGGCGTCAAGGCGGCGGTCATGCGGATCATCAAGCACGCGGACTGCAATCCATGTCCTCCCATGGTGGTGGGCATCGGCATCGGCGGCACCATGGACAAGGCGGCCTACATGTCGAAGAAAGCCCTCCTCCACCGCTGCGACGAGCATAATCCCGATCCCAACTACGCGAAGCTTGAAGCGGAGCTCTTTGACATGATCAATAAAACGGGCATCGGCCCCCAGCTGGGCGGCACCACCACGGCGCTGGCCGTGCATATCGAGTGGGGTGCGACTCATATCGCCGGGCTGCCGGTGGCCGTTACCATCTGCTGCCACGCATGTCGTCATGCGTCGCGGACGATCTGAGAGGGGGACGAGAGATTATGGCAGAGAAAATTCGTATTCAGACGCCGCTGACGGAAGAACAGTCCCGCAAATTAAAGGCGGGGGACAGCGTCCTCATTACGGGCATCATTTACAGCGCTCGGGACGCCGCCCACAAGGTCATGACCGAAGCTTTGGCCCGCGGGGAAAAACTCCCCATCGACTGGCACGACCAGATCGTCTACTATTTGGGGCCGACTCCGGCGAAGCCCGGCGATCCCATCGGATCGGCGGGCCCGACGACCTCGGGGCGCATGGACGCCTACACGCCCACCATGCTGGATCAGGGCATCAAAGGGATGATCGGCAAGGGCTCCCGAAAACCGGAAGTCATCGCCTCCATGAAGAAAAACGGGGCCACCTACTTTGCAGCGGTGGGGGGCGCGGCAGCGCTCATCGCCAAGTCCGTCAAGAAGTACGAAGTCATCGCCTATCCCGAGTTAGGGCCGGAGGCCTTGGCTGCCCTCACGGTGGAGGATTTTCCCGCCATCGTCGTCATTGACTCGGAGGGGAACAACTTCTACGAGATCGGGCAGAAACCGTATCGTCAGATTTAATTGAATGGTTTCCCGAAAGCCTCGGCGTCCTCCGCGGCCGCCCCGGCCTTTTCGGCAGCAAATCTTTAGGAGGTTTAGCATGTATAACGTGACATTTTATCTGCGCCGGTTCCATTCGCTCTGCGGCTTGGTCTGTCTCGGCGGGTTCCTCTTGGAGCATATCCTGACGAACGCCCGGGTTCTCATCAGCCCGGCGTCCTTTAACGCGGCGGTGGATCTCCTGGCGTCCATTCCCTGGTTCATCATGCTTCCGCTGGAACTTGGGCTGGTAGCAACGCCCTTTTTGTTCCACGCCCTCTACGGCGCGTACATTGGCTGGCAGGCGAAGAACAATCCGCAGGATTATCCCTACGTCAACAACATTCAGTTCTGGCTCCAGCGTATCACCGCGTGGTATCTCCTGGTTTTTCTCATTTGGCACGTCTTTTATCTGCGGATCATGGTGAAGGGCGGCGGCACCCCCATTTCCTATCAGCTGCTGGCGAGCTATTTCAGCAGCCCGGTGGTCTGGGTGCTGTATCTCTTGGGCATGTGGGCGGCGATCTTTCACTTCACCAACGGCATTACCACCTTTACCATGACCTGGGGCATCGCCAAGGGCCCGCGCATTCAGAAAGTGATCAACGCCCTCAGCATGGCGCTGTGCGCGTTCCTCTGTCTCGTTTCGCTGGCGTTTATGGCCGTCTATCTCATCTGACTGGAAAAAGGAGAGGACTTCATTGGCTAAAGTCAAAAAACATCGCATTCTCATTGTAGGCGGCGGGATCTCCGGCCTGATGGCGGCCCTCAAGGTCTGCGAGGCGGGCAGCGAGGCATGGATTTTCTCCTACTGTCCCTATAAGCGCTCCCATTCCCTCTGCGCTCAGGGAGGCATCAACGCCTGCATGGACACAAAGGGGGAGCATGATTCTACCTACGAACATTTCGACGACACCGTTTACGGCGGCGACTTCCTCGCCGATCAGGTAGCCGTCAAGGGCATGTGCGAAGCGGCCCCGGAGATCATCCAGATGTTCGACCGCATGGGGGTGCCCTTCACCCGCACGGCGGAGGGCGTTCTTGATCTCCGCAACTTCGGCGGGCAGAAGAATAAGCGCACCGTCTTTGCCGGCTCCACCACCGGGCAGCAGCTTCTCTACGCGTTGGACGAACAGGTGCGCAAGTGGGAAACGAAGGGCATGGTGAAAAACTTCGTTTTCTGGGAGTTCATCAAGATCATCCGCAATCAGGAAGGCGTCTGCCGGGGCATGGTGGCCCAGAACATGAACTCCATGGAGATCAAAGCCTTCGCCGGCGATGCTGTCATCTTGGCCACCGGCGGGCCGGGACAGGTCTTTGGCCTCTGCACCGCCTCCACCATCTGCAACGGGTCGGCCATTTCCGCCGTTTATCAGCAGGGGGCGCACATCGCCAACCCGGAATTTATCCAGATCCATCCCACGGCCATCCCCGGCACCGACAAGAACCGGCTCATGTCCGAGGCCTGCCGGGGCGAAGGCGGCCGTATCTGGGTCTACAAGGACGGCAAGCCTTGGTATTTCTTAGAGGAGATGTATCCCGCCTACGGGAACCTTGTCCCCCGCGACGTGGCTTCCCGGGCCATCTACGATGTCTGCGTGAACCAGCACTTGGGCGTGGACGGCGAGAACAAGGTCTACCTCGATCTCTCCCACATCCCCGCCGAGTATTTAGAGCGCAAGTTGGGCGGCATCTTGGAAATGTACTCCGAGTTTATGGGCCAGGATCCCCGGAAGGTGCCGATGATGATTTATCCCTCCGTCCATTACTCCATGGGCGGGCTGTGGGTCGATCGCCTTCATCATACGAATATCCCCGGGCTCATGGCCTCCGGCGAGTGCGATTACCAGTACCACGGGGCGAACCGCTTAGGGGCCAATTCCCTTCTCTCCGCCGCTTATTCCGGCACCGTGGTAGGCCCCGAGTGCATCAAGTGGGCCAACGAGGGCGAGCGCGGCTCCGAGCTGTCCGAGGCGGAACTCGAAGCGGCGCGGTTGGAATGTGTCGACGAATTTGAGAACATCCTCAAGATGGACGGGGCGGAGAACGCCCACGAGCTCCATCAGGAGCTGGGGCGTCTGATGAATAAGTATGTCACCATTGAGCGCATCAACAAGGATCTTGATTACTGCTTCGACGAAGTGAAAAAGATCCTGGCCCGCTGGAACAACATCGGCCTCACCGATCACGGCCGCTGGGCCAATCAGGAAGCCATGTTCACGAGGCAGCTCAGGAACATGATCCTCTACGCTCTCATCGTCACCCGGGCGGCCCGCCTGCGGGATGAAAGCCGGGGGGCGCACTTCAAGCGGGAGTTCCCTAACCGGGACGATGAACGGTTCATGAAGATCACCATCGCGGACTACGATCCAAAGACCGAGGAACCCGTCATCACCTATGAGGATTTCGATCATTCGCTCATCAAGCCGCGGGCGCGCAACTACGCCGTCGCGAAGAAAGAGTGAGGGAGGCTACTGGAATGGCAGAACAAAAACCAAAATACGTTACCTTTGTCATCGAGCGTCAGGACGGCCCGGAGGAAAAAACTTATACCCAGGAGTTCGACGTTCCCTACAACCCGTCCCTCAACGTGGTGGCGGCGCTCATGGAGATTCAGAAGAACCCGGTCACCCGGGACGGGAAGCGCGTGCCCCCGGTGGTTTGGGAGTGCAACTGCCTGGAAAAAGTCTGCGGCGCCTGCATGATGGTCATCAACGGCAAGGCACAACAGGCCTGCTGCGCCTTGGTGGACCATTTTACGTGGCCTATCCATTTGGCCCCGGCCCGCTCCTTCCCCGTTATCCGGGATCTCCTCATCGACCGCTCCGTCATGTTTGAGAGCCTTAAGAAAATTCAGGGATGGATCAATGTGGACGGTTCATGGAAAGTGCATGAAGCGCCGCGGCAGAACCCCCACACGGCGGAAACAGCTTACGAGATCTCCCGCTGCATGACCTGCGGCTGCTGCCTGGAAGCCTGCCCGAACTTCGGCCCTCAGTCCGACTTCCTTGGCCCGGCGCCGGTGGTGCAGGCGTATCTCTTTAATATCAACCCCTTGGGCGAATACGATAAGCCCGTCCGCCTCAGCGCCCTCATGGAAAAGGGCGGCATCACCAGCTGCGGCAACAGCCAGAACTGCGTGCGGGTCTGTCCTAAAGATATCAAGCTGACCACCTATCTGGCCCAGCTCAACCGCGACGTCAACGTGCAGGCGGTCAAAAACATCTTCAACCACTAAAAAACCACAAAAAAGAGGAGGCGGCGGCCTCCTCTTTTTTTATCCGCCCTCTTGGGGCAGCAGGCGGTGTCCAGCGAGGCGGAGGGCGGCAGCCATGGTTAAGAGGATCACGCCCGCCGCGTAGAAGACGTAGTGCATTCCTAAGTAGGTGGCGACGGTGCCGCCTAAAATTGGTCCGGCGATGGACCCTATCTGTTGAGCGGCGAACATCAGGCCGAAGAGCCGCCCTTTGACGCTGGCGGCAGTATGATTGGCCAAGAGGGCGTTGATGGACGGGTGGATGCCGCAGAAGAAAAGCCCGCAGATGAACTGGAGGAGGGCAAAAGCGTACAGGGTGCCCATCATGCCTTGGAGGAGGATCCCCGCTCCCGCTAAGGTCAAGGCCGCGATCATCACCGAAAAGAAGCCCCGGCGCTGCCCCAGCCAGCCCCAGCCGGGGGCGGCGATGGCCCCGGCGAAGCCGCCGAGGGAAAAGACGAAGCCGGAGATGAGGGCGAGATTTTCCAATTCTCCCGCCAGATAGGTGATGTAGGTGGTGAGAATGGGCTGTAAGATGAGGATGACCATCTGCACGAGCCCCGAGCAGAGGAGCATGACGCGAATGAGGGGGGTGTGAAGGAGGGTGCCGGTATCCGCGGGAGGAGCGGCGCTTTCCGGTGCGGGCGGCGCCGGCGGCTCCTTGATGACGAAGACGAACATCAGACAGTTTAGAAAGAGCGCCGCCGCCGCGACGAAAAAGGAGGGGCGCATGCCGAAGGCCTCCGCTAAAAAGCCGCCGGCTAAGGGGCCGATGATGCCCCCCGCAGTGAGCGCACCTTGAAGAACGCCGAGAGAAAAGCCCAATTTCTGCGGCGGCGCGTAGAGTGTCATGAGGGCCAAATCCATGGGCCAAAGGCCGGCGGCGAAGCCCTGAAAGAGGCGCATGAGGGTGAGTTCTACAGGCGTTTCCACGAGACCGCCGAAAAAGTAGCTCACCGCGAGGAGGAAGCTGGCCCGAATGGCCATGACCCGCTTGCCTTTCGTATCGGCCATGCGGCCCCAGATGGGGGCCATGACAGCGCTGACGACGAAGCTGCCGGAAAAGACGATGCCGGACCAGAGATTCACCGCCTCGGGGCCGACGCCCAATTCTGTCGTTAGGTACAGGGGAAGAAAGGGGATCAGCATGGTGTAGCTGCCCGCCATAAAGATGACGTTCCCTGTGAGCAGAATGAGTACCAAGCGCCAGTCCACCGCCGTCGCTTCCTTTCGTTTTCGGTTTTGTCAGATTCGCTGTTTTTGTCGTTGCGTACGGAGCATGGCAAGGGAAAACGAGCGTTGTCCTGCCTTTGGAGAAGAGAGGTTCATCCTCTTCTGAGGAAATAAGAGATGCCCGGTTATTTCCCCGCCAAGCGTCTGCCAAAATTATAGCAAAAGGCAGCGCATTTGGAAAGCAAGGCGGCAGGGAGGACGGGGCCCGGCGGCGTCAAAGGGCACTCGTGAAATGGCGTAAATACCGGCTGGCACGGCGGGGAAAACTGATATATAATAAGGGAAAGATGAGGAAAATGGGGGAGGCGATGGGGTGGCGCTTTCGGGAACGCACCTCTTTTTTCTGCTGCTGACGGTGGGACTGGTGCTGGGCATCGGCCTCCGGGCGGCCCGGGCCGTGCGGTCGGCAGAGGGATACAGCTTGGGCGGCCGCTCCGCCGGGGCGATGATGGTGGCGGGGAGCATTGCCGGTACGGTGGTGGGCGGCGGGGCGACGGTGGGGACGGCGCAGCTTGCCTACTCGGTGGGGGTTTCCGCGTGGTGGTTCACCTTAGGGTCGGGGATTGCGTTTCTCCTCATGGGGTTCTTCTACGCGAGGCCCCTTCGTAACGCCGGGCTGACCACCATTCCCGAGGTCTTGGCGGCACAGTATGGGAAAAGAGCCGGGACGGTGGCCAGTATCGTGGCTTCAGCGGGCATCCTCCTGAGCGCCGTGGCCAGCTGCCTGCCGGGGATCGGGATCCTGTCAGCGGTGCTTGGGATCGAACCTTGGCCGGCGGCGGGAGTTTTGCTCCTCTTGACCATCCTCTACACTTTTTTCGGGGGGATGAAGAGCGCCGGGGTGGGCGGCCTCTTGAAGATGGGGATCATCTGGATGAGCCTTCTTTGGGCGGGGGTCGCCGCCTACGGGGCGCTTCCTTCGGGGGCGGCGTTTTCGCAGGTATTTCCCCCGTTTCCCTGGCAAAGCCTTTTCGGCGGCGGGGTATCGGCGGCGCTGGCGAATCTCTTCGCCCTCATCGTCGGTGTTCTCTGTACCCAGACGTATATACAGGCCGTCTTTTCCGCCTCTTCCCCGGCCGCGGCGGCGGCGGGGGCTTTCACTGCCGCCCTCATCGTCATTCCCGTGGGACTGCCCTCGGTGGCGGTGGGGCTTTACATGCGCCTTTATCAGCCGGATACCATGCCGCTTTTGGTGCTGCCCACCTTCTTTGCTGAGCATCTGCCGGATTGGCTGGGAGGCGTGGCCCTTGGCGGCATCCTTCTCTCTCTCGTCGGCTCCATCGGCGGCCTGTCGCTGGGGATCGGCACCATGCTGACCCATGATATCTTAGCGCCCCGGCTGGATATTCGTAACCCGTGGGCGATGCTGCGCCTTTCCCGGGGAGTGGTGCTGGCCGTCATGGGGCTGGCGTCTTTCATCGCCATTCGCCATCTTCATTCGGAGGTTCTTATGTGGAATTATCTTTCCATGGCGCTGCGGGGGGGCGGAATCTTTCTGCCCCTGTCGCTGGCGGTCTTTTGCCCCGGCCGTGTCGCTCCTCGCTGGGGCCTCTTTTCCATAGTGATTTCTACGGCAGCAGCCATCGCCTTTTCTCTCCTTCCGTCGCCGCCCGTCCAGCCGCTGTTTGTGGGGCTGATCGTCAGCGTCGGGCTACTGGCCATCGGTGCATTCCGGCAGCGAGGAGCAGCAGCGTTGTCGGAGCGCCGGGAGGATAAGAGGGGCATGTCCTGAGACGCAGCGGGACAAGCCGCCGGGGCTTGGTGCACCGCTCTCTAAGGAAAACGTGAACGGAACAGGAGGAACAAGCATGGAACAAGCCAAAGTATACTTCACCGATTTTCGTACCCCGGTAGGGGTTCCCTTGACGGAGAAGCTGAAAAAGCTATGTCGTCTGGCGGGGTTCAACAAGATGGAGATGGAGGGGAAATTCGTCGCCATCAAAATGCACTTCGGAGAATTGGGGAATTTAGCCTATCTGCGTCCCAACTATGCCCGGGCGGTGGCCGAGCTGGTCAAAGAGAAGGGAGGCCGTCCCTTCTTGACGGACTGTAATACCCTCTATCCCGGCAGCCGGAAACATGCCTTGGAACATTTGGACTGTGCGAATCTCAATGGCTTTAATCCCACGACGACAGGCTGTCAGATCCTTATCGCCGACGGGCTGCGGGGTACCGACGAGGTGGAGGTGCCCGTGAAGAACGGGCAGTATGTCAAGGCAGCGAAGATCGGCCGCGCCCTGATGGATGCCGATATCGTCATCAGCCTGGCGCATTTCAAGGGCCACGAAATGACGGGTTTTGGCGGCTCGATCAAAAACTTAGGGATGGGGGGCGGCAGCCGGGCTGGGAAGATGGAGCAGCATTCTTCGGGCAAAGTGGTCGTCGATACGGAGAAATGCCGGGGCTGCCGACGCTGCGCACCGGAATGCGGCTCCTCAGCCATTCACTACGAGAATAATAAGGCGGTCATCGACTCGGAAGTATGTAAGGGCTGCGGCCGCTGTATCGGGGCATGTCCCTTCGACGCCCTAAGCAACGACCAATGGGATGCCAACGATGTTCTTGATCGAAAGATGGCCGAATATACCCAGGCGATCTGTCAGGACCGCCCCACCTTCCACATCAACATGGCCATGGACATTTCACCGAACTGTGACTGTCACGGGGACAACGACGCCCCCATCCTGCCGAATCTCGGCATCTTCACTTCCTTCGACCCGGTGGCCTGTGATCAGGCGGCGGTCGATGCCTGTCAAAAAGCGACGCCGCTCTCTAACAGCCAGTTGAGCGATCATTTGACCCAGCCAGACTGGCAGCACCATCACGATGTCTTTTTGGACAGTAATCCCCATGTGAATTGGGAGGAGACCCTCATCCACGCGGAAAAGATCGGCCTGGGCACGCGCCGGTACGAACTGGTGACGATGAAGTGAGGTATCGGGAAAGGGCGGCTCCGGGCCGCCTTTTTTCTTTCATATTGTGTGATATTTATGGTTCAGCGGGTTTGACCGGGATTTTTCTTGCGCCAGGGGCGCGGATGAGATATGATAGGAAGCGCTGATAAAATGAAATCCGTCAGATGGGGGCAGATTTTTTCGGCCTAAGTTTTTATTTCGGCCTGAGTTGTGCCGGCAGAGGAGGAAGTCCATGGAAATCAAGATACTCGAATTGTTGCGGGCCGTGGGCGACGGCAGCGTTTCGGGGGAAGAGATCGCGAAAAAGATCGGCGTCTCGCGGACGGCGGTGTGGAAGCATATCCATGCCCTGCAAAACGCGGGTTATGAGATCGTCAGCTATCCCCGACGCGGATACACCCTCGTCAAGTCGCCGGATATTCTGTTGGCGCAGGAAATCCTGCCGCTGCTCTCCAACCGCCTCATCGGGCGGCAGATCCTCCATTTCGACGACATCCCCTCCACGAATAACGAAGCCAAGCGGCGGGCGCGGCGCGGGGCCGTGGCGGGGACGGTGGTGGTGGCCGAAGCGCAGAGTGCCGGGCGGGGGCGTCTATCTCGAGGCTGGTTCTCCCCCAAGGGGAAGGGGATCTGGTTCTCCCTCATTTTGCGGCCCTGTTTTCTGCCCCAGGAAGCGCCCAAATGCACCCTGATGGCGGCGGTGGCCATCGTTCGGGCCATGCGGAAATTCGGGCCCGAAGTCGTCATCAAGTGGCCCAACGACATCCTCTACCGGGGGAAAAAATTGGTGGGCATCCTGACGGAAATGAGCGCCGAGATGGAGCGGATCAATTACATCGTCATCGGCGCGGGCATCAACGTGAATACCCAGCCGGAGGATTTCCCCGACGATCTTCGGGAGACCGCCACGTCCCTCTCCATCATCAAGGGGGAGCCGGTGTCCAGGCTGAAGCTCTTCGTGGAGATTCTGACGGCCATGGAAGAACTTTACCTCGACGTAGAGATGAACGGCTTTGCGTCTGTCCTGCGGGAGTGGCGGAAATACGCCGTCACCTTGGGACAGGAGGTCAATGTCATCAGCGTCAACGAGACCTTCAGCGGTACGGCGGTGGACATCGACGAAGACGGCGCGCTCCTCATCGACACGGGGGCAGGATACCGACGGGTTTTGGCGGGGGACGTTTCCATCCGCCCGCGGCAGAAATGAGCCGCCAAAAAATCCCCGCTGCGGCGGGAATGGAGGCAGACCATGCTCTTAGTGTTTGATATCGGCAACAGCAACATTGTGCTCGGTACCTACGAAGGGAAGAAGCTCCTGCGCCACTGGCGCATTTCCACCGACCGGCAAAAGACCGGCGATGAGTACGGTATGCTCATCAACAACCTGTTTCGCTTTCAGGGCATCCGCATGTCGGATGTCACGGCCATCATTATTTCTTCGGTGGTGCCGCCCCTTGTGGTGCCGCTGGCGAAGATGTGCGAACGCTATTTCCGCCTGCGTCCCCTCATCGTGGGGCCGGGGATCAAGACGGGCATCAAGCTGAAGTACGAAAATCCCCGGGAGATCGGCGCGGATCGTATCGTGAATTCGGTGGGGGCTTACGAGCAGTTCGGCGGGCCTCTCATCGTCGTGGACATCGGCACCGCTACCACCTTTGACATCGTGGCGGAAAACGGCGACTATTTAGGCGGCGTCATCGCCCCGGGCATCGGGATCTCCAGCGAAGCGCTCTTTCAGCGGGCGGCCCAGCTTCCCCGGGTGGCATTGGTGACGCCCCGCACTATCATCTGCCGCAATACCGTCAACGCCATGCAGGCGGGGGTAATTTTCGGCTTCGTGGGGCAGATCGACGAGATCGTCCGCCGGATCAAGGCGGAGATGAAGCAGGACATGCGGGTCATCGCCACCGGCGGTATGGCAAAGATGATCTCCCGGGAATCGAAAACCATCGACAAGGTGGACAATTTCCTCACCCTGACGGGGCTGCGGGTGCTTTACGAACGCAATCAGCCGGAGGCCAAGACGCCGTGAAAATCGGGACGATGGAGTTTCCTGTTCCCGTTTTTCTGGCTCCTATGGCCGGGGTGACGGATACTCCCTACTGTATTTTGGCCCGGGAGATGGGCTGCGCGCTGGTCTTTTCTGAAATGGTGAGCGTTTTGGGCATCCATTTTCGCGGCGCGGCGACCCTCGCCATGCTGCAAACAGTGCCTGAGGAACGGCCGCTGGCCCTGCAGCTTTTCGGCGCGTCGCCGGAGCGGGCGGCGGAGGCGGCCGCCTATGTGGAAAGCCTCGGCACGGCGGACATCATCGATTTTAACATGGGCTGTCCCGCGCCGAAAATTGTGCGGGGCGGAGCCGGGGCGTCGCTGCTCCGGGATCCGGCATTGGCAGAGAGAATCCTCTCCGCTATTCGCCGGGCGGTAAAGCTTCCTCTCACGGTGAAGATGCGCATCGGCTGGGACGCCGATCACATCAACGCCGTGGAGATGGCCCAGCGGGCCGAAGCGGCGGGGGTGGACGCCATCGCCGTCCATGGCCGCACCCGGGAACAATATTACAGCGGACACGCCGACTGGAGCGTCATTCGCGACGTGAAGGAGGCGGTGAAGATTCCCGTCATCGCCAACGGCGACATCCGCACCACCGGCGATCTGGTCCGCGTACAGCGGGAGACCGGGGCGGACGGCGTCATGATCGGCCGGGCGGCCCAGGGGAATCCGTGGATCTTCCGTACCTTTCGCGCCTTTTTGACCACGGGAGAGGAACCGCCGCCCCCTACCGTCAAAGAGCGGGGGGCGCTCATCCTGCGCCACCTGGACATGCTCATCGCCTATAAGGGAAGCTACATCGGCGCGCGGGAGATGCGAAAGCACGCCACTTGGTACACCAAGGGCCTCGCCGGCGGAGCGGCGCTGCGGGAAGCCTTCAACCGCGCCGAGGGCCGGGAAGACTTCGCCGCCGTGGTGGAAAGAATGGAGCGGTTGTCCCACTGAATAGAACTTCGGCCGTCAACGATCAGCGATCTTGAACGTACCTCCGCTATTTCCCCATCGGAGGTGAAATACGCAGGGTGGGCGGCATGTTGTCTACAAGAAGAAGTTTTTTCATGGGCAATAGGAAAGGGAGGATATGAATGCCAACGAAGAAGAAAGATGCCGAGAGTGCGGTGAAAGCGAAGATAAGAAAGGCCGCCGCTGGGGCAGGCAGGAAAGAATCTGTCTGGCTCAGCTACACGAAGGCGGAGAAAAAGGAATTAGAGACCATCGCCCAGGGGTATCGACGCTTTTTGACGACCTGCAAAACGGAACGGGAAAGCGTCATCGAGACGGTACGGCAGGCGGAAGCGGCGGGCTATGAAGAGTTAGGGAAGGCCACGCGCCACGGAAAGAAGCTGCGCCCCGGGGCGAAGGTTTACACCGTGGGCATGAAAAAGACCGTGGCTCTCTTTCACCTTGGCCAAGCACCGCTTTCGGGGGGACTTTCCATCTTAGGGGCGCATATCGACAGCTGCCGCCTTGATCTCAAGCAAAATCCCCTCTACGAGGACGGCAATTTAGCCTTTTTCGATACCCATTACTACGGCGGGATTAAGAAGTATCAGTGGGTGGCCATCCCCTTGGCGCTCCACGGTGTCATCGTCAAAAAGGACGGCACCACGGTGAACGTGACCTTAGGGGAAAGGGAAGAGGATCCCGTCTTTTGCGTCACCGATCTGCTCATTCACCTGGCGCAGGAACAGATGGCGAAAAAAGCCGACAAGGTGGTGGAAGGGGAAAATTTGGACATCTTAGTGGGGTCCCTGCCTTTGGCCCGAAAGGACAAAGACGCCGTGAAGGCCGGGGTGCTTTCCTTGCTCAAGGAACAGTACGGCATGGAGGAAGGAGACTTCCAGTCGGCGGAGCTGTCCCTGGTTCCGGCGGGAAAAGCCCGGGAACTGGGATTTGACCGCAGCCTCATCTTAGGCTATGGCCAGGACGATCGGGTCTGCGCCTACACTTCGCTGGCGGCTATGTTAGCCATGGATACCGTGGTTCGCCCGGCTTGCTGCCTCTTAGTGGACAAAGAAGAAATCGGCAGCGTGGGGGCCACGGGGATGCAGTCCCGCTTCTTTGAAAACAGCTTGGCGGAGCTTTTGGCGGCTACCGGCGCTTACGACGAGCTGACGCTGCGCCGGGCACTGGCCAACTCCAAGATGCTCTCCTCTGATGTCAGCTCCGCTTACGATCCTCTCTACGCCAGCGCTTTCGATAAGAAGAACGTGGCTTACTTAGGGGGCGGGCTGGTGCTCAATAAATTCACCGGTGCCCGGGGGAAATCCGGCTCCAATGACGCTAACGCCGAATACATCGCCGAGCTTCGGGCCATGTTCGAAAAGCATCGCGTTCGCTTCCAGACCGCTGAACTGGGCCGGGTAGACTTGGGGGGCGGCGGCACCATCGCTTATATCCTGTCCCTCTACGGGATGCAGGTCATCGACTGCGGCGTCGCCGTCAGCTCCATGCACGCCCCTTGGGAAGTCACCAGCAAAGTGGACGTCTACGAAGTTACCAAGGGCTACAAAGCCTTCCTTAAAGAAGCCTGAGCAATTTCAATAATGAAAAGTAAAGAGGCCGCGCCTGGTTGGGTGCGGCCTCTTTGGCATGGGATTGTCAATTCCTTATCAGGTGAGATCCCGCGGTACCATGTCCTCGTCGTGCAGGGTGCCGTCCTTGGCCCGTTGGGCAAATTCGGCTGTGGCGGTGAAGAGAACGTCGCTGGAGCTGTTGAGAGCCGTTTCGCAGGAATCCTGTAAGACGCCGATGATGAAGCCGACGCCCACCACCTGCATGGCGATGTCGTTATCGATGCCGAAGGAGGCACAGGCCACCGGGATGAGGAGCAGCGAACCGCCCGCCACGCCGGAGGCACCGCAGGCGCCGATGGTGGAGATGATAGAGAGGAGAAGCGCCGTGGGCATATCGACGGCAATCCCCAAGGTGTGCGCTGCTGCCAGAGAAAGGACGGCGATGGTGATGGCCGCGCCCGCCATGTTGATGGTGGCGCCCAGGGGGATGGAGATGGTGTAGGTGTCCGGGTTCAGCCCTAAGCGTTTGCAGAGGGAGAGATTGACCGGGATATTCGCCGCCGAGCTGCGGGTGAAGAAGGCGTAGAGGCCGCTTTCCCGAAGAGTCGCCATGACCAAGGGATAGGGATTGCGCCGGAGTTTCAAAAATACGATGGCCGGGTTCATGATGAGGGCCACGGAGAAGAATGCGCCCAAGAGCACCGCCAAGAGCTGGGCGTAGCCAACTAAAGCTGCGATGCCGTTTGTCCCCACGGCATCCGCTACCAGCCCCATGATCCCGAAGGGGGCGAAGCGGATGATCCACTTGACCACCTGGGTGACAGCGTTGGCGATATCTTGGAGAAAGCTTTTCGTGGAATCGTTCGCGGCGTGGAGCGCGATCCCCAGCAGCACCGCCCAGGATAAAATGCCGATGTAATTGGCGCTTGCAATGGCGTGGAGAGGGTTATCCACTACGTTCATGATGAGATTTTTCAGGACCTCTACGATGCCCGATGGGGGCGCGATCTTGGCGTCCGCGATCTGCAGGTGCAGCGTCGTGGGGAAGAGAAAAGAGGCTGAGACGGCCACCAGAGACGCCAAAAATGTGCCTACGACGTACAGCCCCACAATGGGCTTCATGGCGTCGCTGGCATCGGCGTTCTTCTGGGCCATGGCGTTCATGACTAAAACGAAGACGAGGACCGGTGCAACACCCTTCAGGGCTTTGACGAAAAGATCGCCTAAGATGGCGACCACTGGGACGAGAGCCGGCGCCGTCAGCGCGATGATGATACCGATGAGAAGACCGATGGCGATGAGCTTGATGAGGGCGGTCTCCTCGTATTTTTTTCCAATCGTTCCGAACAAAACAATATCCTCCCTTAACAGTAATGATGAGAACTATGTAAACCACGTAAATTAGTATACATGGTTTCGAAAGCGAGCGCAAGGGAAACAAAACGTGACAAAATCACTCGACAGTAAGGCGGCGGAACGGCTATAATGAAACTATCGGAATCGCAGAGGAAATGTCTTTTAAGGAGTGCAGTTGCATGAGAAAGGTACTTGTCATTGGTCGGGGGCCGGCGGGCATATCGGCTTCCCTTTACATTCGGCGCGGCGGGTTTGAGGTGACCGTGGCCGCGAAAGACGACGGCGCTTTGGCCCGGGCGGAAAAGGTCGAGAATTTCTACGGCCAGGCGGAACCGGTGAGCGGGTCGGAGATTATTCGCCGGGGGATTGCCGGGGCGAAGCGTCTGGGCGTGAACTTCCGCGAGGCGGAAGTGGTGGCGTTGACGATAGAGGAGAAGGGATTCAGCGCTAAGACCGCCGTCGGGGAAATGCTGACGGCGGACGCGGTGGTTTTAGCCGCCGGCGCTTCGCGTTCTGCGCCGCCTATCCCGGGGCTCAAGGATTTTCCCGGCCGGGGCGTCAGCTATTGTGCTGTGTGTGACGGTGTTTTCTACCGGGGGAAAACAGTGGCTGTCCTGGGGGCGGGGGAGTTCGCCCAGCATGAAGCGGATATTTTATCGTTGACGGCGAAAAAAGTGATCCTGCTCACCCACGGGCAGGCAGCGCCGGTGGTTGACAGCCGCTATGAGGTGCATACCGCGCCGGTGGAGGCGGTAACCGGCGACACGAAGGTGAGCGGCGTGCGGCTTTCGGACGGCAACAATGTGGCCATCGACGGCCTGTTCCTCGCCTGGGGAACGGCGGGCAGCACTGATCTGGCGCGCCGCCTTGGCGCGGTCGTCGAGGACACCCATATCTGTGTCGACGCGCACATGGCCACGAACGTGCCGGGCCTTTATGCTGCGGGAGACTGCACCGGCGGCCTGCTTCAGATCGTCAAAGCGGCTCATGACGGCGCGGTAGCTGGGCTGTCCATTCTGAAATATCTCCGTTCGACACCGTGAGAGGCCATGATGAAGACGACGACGGATCTTTTCATTCGGCATTTTTCCTTCTGGCCGTATCTCACGGAAGCCCAGCGCGCCTTTCTCAATGACCATACCCGTCCCGTCCGCTATGGGAAGGGGGCGGCAGTGCAGCGGGAGATGGGGGACTGTCTTGGAGTTCTCTTGGTTAAAAAAGGGCAGCTTCGGGCCTACGCGCTGTCTGAGGACGGCCGGGACGTGACCCTCCACCGCTTTGGGCCGGACGAGGTCAGCGTCATGACGGCTACTTGCTCCTTGGAGGCGGTGACTTTCCGCGTCTTTATCGATGCTGTAGAAGATACCGAAGCTCTTCTTACCGACGCTAAGGCTTTTCGCCGTCTGGCGGCGGAAAACATCTATGTCCGCTGCTTCGGCTACGAGCGGGCGGCCACTTCTCTGTCGGAGATGCTCTGGCAGTTTCAGCAGGTGCTGTTTTTGAGTGTGGATCGCCGCTTGGCTCTCTTCTTACAGGAAGAGAGCCAGCATCATGGCCCGGCGATTCGCCTGACCCACGAGCAGATCGCCCGGAACATCGGCAGCGCCCGGGAAGTGGTGAGCCGTCTTTTGAAATGTTTTTCCCAGGAAGGGCTGGTGGCCGTTTCTCGGGGCTCTCTTTACATCTTGAATGCGGAGCGATTGAAGCAGATTGCTGGGGTAACGTGAGGCTCAGGGGTTCAAAAGTTCGCTTAAGCGATCCATGACGCGGACGTGGGGATACCGGGCCAGCGCAGCGGCGGTGGTCGTTCCTGTGGTCACAGCGGCGAAGTCCACGCCCGCTGCTTCAGCTGCCTGAGCGTCTACGAGGCTGTCCCCGGTGTAGAGAACCGTTTCTTTAGGGAGAGAAAAGCGTCGAAGGGCTTGTAAAATTCCTTCAGGATCGGGCTTGGGGAGGGCGACTTCCCGACAGCCGATGACGAAGTCAATGTACGCGGCTGTGCCGCTTTCGTCGAGCTTTTCCTGAATGCGGCGGCTGGTTTTAGAAGAAATGATGGCGATTTTCGCCCCGCCTTTCCGCAGCTGGGCCAGCACCTCCGGCACGCCGGGGAAAAAATGCGTCCCCGGGGTCATGTACCGGTCGGCGTAAGGCTGATAGCGGCGGATGAAGTCCTCGATGGTTGCCTCGTCCTTTGTCCCCAGAAGCCGCCCTACCGCTTCGGGCATGGGCAGGCCGATGGTGCGCTGAATGGCAAGGGACGGGAGAGGTGGCCGACCCATTTCCGCCAGGGTGCGGAGAAAACAGCCGACGATTCCTTCCGTGGAATCCACTAAAGTATAATCGAAATCAAAGAGATAACAGCGGTACATGGATGGCTCCTTACATCGCCCTCGCCGTGCCGGGCGTTATTTCCGCCTGTTTCGGGCGGCTTTTTTACATTCGCGGAGGTATCCTCGGATTCCTGCCGGTTTTCAGCAAAATGTGATTTACTGAGATGCAAGCCGCTGGGAGCAGTTTCTTTTCTTTTAGCCCAATTATGTGCGCCGTGGGTATTGGATATTGTCGGATAACCCGTTATAATGGTAAGAAGAAACAGCGGTAAAATCGTTAGATGACCGTCGACATAAGGAACGGTGAGAATGTGGGAAAGATCCTGTGGGGCATAGGGCTCCTTCTTCTGCTCTTTGGCGGCTGGCAGATGCTCCCGCCGCCGACGGTGAACGTGACGGCGGCCTTGAACGGCGATGTTACTTGGGCCGCAGAGCCGGGGGCTGAGGTCATGGAGGGCAGTGAAGTCGTCCGAGTGTCGGCCTTAGCGGGGGGGGAAGCGGTGGCCGCCCGGGCGAAGGCGGCGGGCATCCTGCGGGAGGTCTTCGTTCGCCCCGGGGACAGGATCGTTTCCGGGCGCGTGGTGGCCCGCTTGGAGAAAAAAACGCGCTGACAAAACGCCGCCCTTAGGGAATTTTGGTAATGAGGTGAGAATTTTTGTATCGATTCATGAAACGTATCGCGAAACGTATTCTGGCGGCGATGACGGCCGCGGCGGCCCTGTCTTTCGGCAATCCAGCCCTGGCGGCCATGCCGGATATTCTGCCCCTGTCGGAAGTGGCGGAAGGTATGGAGGGGACGCTCTATACGGTGGTGGACTCTACCGGCGACATTGTGAGCTTTGATGCCGAAATATTGGGCGTCTATCGCACCGACGGCAGTTCCCTGCCCTACATCATCGCCCGCAGCGAGGGGGCTTTTGCCGATACCGACGGCGGCCTTTTGCAGGGCATGAGCGGCAGCCCGGTTTACGTGGACGGACGGCTTATCGGTGCGGCCTCCGCTACCCTCAGCAACATGAATCCGCATACCTTTTTAATCACCCCCATCGAATACATGCTCCCCCTTTGGGATATGCCCGATGCGAAGAATCAGCAGCGGCACGCTGTTATTGATATCAAGAAAGCGGCGGAAGAGCGGGCGCAGAGGGCGGCACAAAAAGAGAAAGAGGAAGCAAAGGAGGCCGGAAAGACGGGAGAAGCTGTCGGCTTCGGCTTTGGTAGCGGCCCCGCCGAGGACAAACCAGCGGAGAAGAGCGACCTTTTGGACGCGGCTCGGCCGAAAGCGGAGGAAGGAAAAGACGCGGCGGAGAAGGAACCGGAACCGCCTGCGGCGCAGGAAGATCCCGCGGTCACGGATCGTAATGCCCAGGAGAGCAGCGAAAAACAGACGTCTCCGTCTCTCGATCTCGATCTTAAATCCGCCGTCTTTGTCAGTGGTTTTGATAAGGAAGCCCAGGCTCTCCTGCAAAAGAAGCTGGACCCTATGGGCCTTCGTGTCGTCGCGACGGCGGGCCTCGGCGGCAGCGGCAGCTATTCCACCGCTTACGATGCCCAGCTGGAGCCGGGGGCAGCGGTGGGGGCGGCGTTGGCCTATGGAGATTTCGCCATCACGGCCATCGGGACGGTGACCGCTGTGGACGATAAGCGTATCCTGGCCTTTGGACATGAATTCTTACATCGGGGCAACGTGAATTATTTTATGACCGATGCTCAGATCCTGGCCATGGTAAATGGCGTCAGCGACGGCCAGAAGTTAGGGATTGGCACCCAGGTCATCGGCCGCTTTAGTCAGGATCGGGAGGCCGGTATCGCCGGCACCCTCGGGGTCTTTCCTATGGTGGTGCCCCTGCGGGTCACGGTGACGGATAAGACCCTCCAAAGAGAGCGCCTCTACGCCTCTTCCATTGCCTATGACGAAGATTTTTTACCCACCTTCACGGCGGTGGCGTCTTATTCAGCCCTGGGGCACACTATGGATCATAAAAGCCAAGGCACGGTGAAGGTACATTTTGCCGTTCGTACCAATGCCGTTACAGACGGGCGGATCGAGCGGACGAATATGTATTACGCGGCCAATGACGTAGGGCAGATTGCCTTCGGCGAGCTGGCTCAGGCTATGAACCTCATCTGCGCTGATACGGAGCGTGAGGCCGACGTCTACGATGTCAAGGTGCAGGTCGAGGCGGAAACGGCCCGGCGCACGGCATCGCTTCTCACGGCAGTTCCCGAGAAAGTGGAAGTCAAGCCGGGAGAAACGGTGAAATTCAAGATCACGCTGAAACCCTACCGAGCGGACAAATTCACCTTGGACGTTCCCTTTACGGTGCCGGACAGTCAGCCGGAGGGCACGATGCACTTGGAAGTTCACGGGGGCGGCCTGGCCCTTGTAGAACAGCTGTTGGCGGCGCTTCAGACGGCTAATGACGCACCGCCTGCGGTGTCCGACGAAGATCGGGCTATGACTACGGAAAACCGGCTCCGGGATTTAGTGGAAACTCCCGCCAATAACGATATTGTCATTGAGCCGGGGGGCGGCCCCGTCCCCACGGAAGAGGAGCAGGAGAAAGCCATCCGCGAGGCGATCCGCCGCCAGGAAGAAAAGGAAGCCGCTGCGTCGGAAGCGGGGGCCTTGGGTAAACCTTCAGATAAAGAAGTCAAACCCCCTCGCACCGTATTTCCCACGGACTACGTCATCGATAACCACATCTCCGCCGCTTTGGAGATTAGTAAAAAAGCGAAATAAAGGACATTAGTACTAAAACGGCTCTTCACTTTTTTGGAAGAGCCGTTTTTTGTATGAAAAAAATCAATAATGTTGATATTACTTTGGTGAATCAAACATAGATATATCCTCGATGACAATTCATAAAAAGGGACTTAGTCCTATAGAAATGTCCAAAAGGAATGATAAAATATTCGTAAGTAATTCGTTTTGGATGGGTGTATCTTTCGTCGCGCATAAAGATTTTACAGCGAAGGACAATCACCAAAGATGACATGTGAAAACTGTATATGCTGAGAAACAGCCTTTGGGCTGAAGGCGGGGAATTCGGTGGGAATCCGAAGCTGTCCCGCAACTGTATGGGGAGTCGGGTCATGGTAAGTCTTTCACAGAGAGATGACCGGGCGATGAACTGAGTCAGAGTGCCGCCTGTTTTCTCTCATTTTAACTAACTTGCGAGGCATAGGTTAGATGCGTAGAAACCGGCGTGTGGAAAATTCTGCCGCCAAGACCCGCGTGATGGGGGGTTCTATGTGTTTATCATTCATGCCTCGCTTTTTTAGCGGTTCGAGTCTTGGCACGAGTTCTCGCCAAGATCAGTCTTGCTGTGTAAAAAAGAGAGGCATTTATTTTTTAGCGAGGAGCAAGAGGGGATTTCTTCAGGAGGACATCAGTAAAATGTAAATTATGACGCACCGCATATTGTTTGATAGGGCCGGATGGATCTTACACTATATGGCGGTTAAACGTTATAGAGGTACGTGATGTGTTTTTAGAGAAGGGATGGAGCAACGATGAGAAGTCATTTTAATGGCCGGCACCGCAGCCGATTGACCCTGTTGGTATTGGGCGGGCTGTTCTACAGCTCTGTAGCCAGCGCCGCTAATTTAGTCTCGACAATCCCCTCGGATTATGGGAACAGCGAGATGGGTACCGTGACTGGTTCCCGGGTGACGACGCAGGTGGATGCCGATCCCCAGGTCGGCGTGCTGAAAAACCTCAACCGCGATCCCGCATCCTTTGGTTTCCATCAGAAGGGCAGGAGCATGATCCTGCTGCGGCAGTACACCTATAGCACGACGGAACTGGAAGGGACGAAGCTCATCGATCCAAATTCTGCTGGTGCGGCGGCGAGCATGGCGAGCGGGAAGACGACGGCTGTACCGAATATGCATGCGGCGGCGGCCAGCGATGAATATATTTATATGACGGGCTACGATCTCGGACAGATCGGCGTCGTACACCAAAGCGGCAACCGATTGATGGAAAACAAAACAGCCGTCGTCAACCTCAAGAATGACATCAAGCAGTACTGCGGCTATAATTTCACTGAGACGTTTGAGAACCTCGATGAAGATGAACACGGCGTGACAGGTAAAACCTACACGGGCGATCCGACGAAAGCGCAGGTGCACGGTGAGGCATTGCTTGTTGAGGGGCGCAGGCTCTATGTGGCGGCGTCCGTCAACCCGCTCGCGGGCTACGATCCCTACGACGACGGCTTCCTGATGCAGTACGACATCCAGGACGACGGCAGCCTGAAATTTGGCAGCTACACGCGCATCAGCCGCAACATCGATCAGGGCAGGCTCAATAAATTCAACGACCATATCCTTATTTCCTGCATCGGCGGCTATCAGCACTATAACGGGACGGGAAATACCCACTATACGGCGCTCAATATCGCTAAGATCGATCAGAATACGGGGCGCATCCTGGGCACGGAGCAGCGCCGCGCTTCTATTCCAGAGCATGTCAAGGGAACCGGCGAGGATATGCGCGATCTGAAGATCCTGCCGAACGGCACCGCCTACGTCATGACGTACAACCTCAGCCCGAGCGGCAGCCAGATCAATGCGCATGTCTACCAGACGACCATGTCCAACCTGATGTCGGAACATCCCGACGATTGGACGGAGATTGCCGTTGCGCACGAACAGGAGGGCTGGTTCGGCAAGCTCAACGCCGAATACTATACGAAGCGTCTCTGGCTCGAACTCGGCGATACCCTGCAGGCCTATACGGACGGCGATGATGCGGCGAAACATATATGGCAGGCGAAGGATTTCTCCGAGAACAAGGCATTCAGCCGCTTCAACAAGATCACGATGATCGAGCCGGACTGGGTCTACGGCAATACGGCATCCGTCGTCATGACGCTGCCGGCGGAACTGGGCGGAACGACGACCGCAGCGGCACTCAATGAGAATGCCGTCTGGAAAGACAATGCCGTATACACCGATACGGTCACGACGCGGCAGAGCTGGGACGGCGATACCGTTGTCAGCATCGGAAAAGACAAGCTCGGCGACAAGTCGACGAATGTGCTTGCGGCTATTTCGGCAACAGGCGGCAAACGTCTTAATATCAGTGCGAAGAACAATCTCCTGCAGCTACAGGTGGAAAACACCGTGGGAAATCCGACGGGAATCTATGCCAGGGGAACGGATCTCACGGTAAGTGCGGCGAAGGGCATCAATATCCTCACGCGAGGGCTTGACGGCGGCAATACCCTGACGAATGCCGTTCAGCTTGATGCGATGAAAGACAAGGCGGCGCAGCTTACCATCAACGGGCCGCTCAGTATCTCGATGACAGGCGGTCTTGGCGGCAACGGCGTCGCGATCCAAAAGAGCGACCGCCAGGGCGAAAAATCTTATGAAGCGAGCGTCGCTTCGGGGATTCGCATCAACGGCAATCTGAAGATCGCCGGCGCACATACCAACGAGTGGGGCATTCCGCTTAATCGTGAGAATGTATTCTCGCGCTTCAACAATGCAGGCATTCTGACGCAGGTCGAAAAGAGTAATGTGACCGTAAACGGCGATGTGGATATGACCGTCTATGGCAATGGCGTGACGACGAATGCGAAGGACAGCAGCGTACGCATCGCAGGCGGCGGCTCCATCCAGGTGCCTGCCGCTATGAAGTACAGCTATTATGCACTTGCCGCCTATCAGGGCGCGATTTCCATGAATATGGGAGATGACGGGACGAAGCCCGGCAACGGCAAAAAAATAAATGAGATCGCTGACGTCAAGCTCGACGGCGATCTGTTTGCGCTGCCCACAGGTAGGCTCGACGTCGCCCTCATGACAGACAAGTCCTATCTGCACGGCCTCGTTGACAACGGCGGCACAGCGAATCTCTACCTGCAGAACGGCGCGCAGTGGCTCAACGAAGGCCGAAATGCGCGCTATTATCAGGATGACGAGGATATGGGTGCCGGCACGATGGCGGCGGTCAAGACTCGAGCCGGCGGTACGGTCGGGAAGTTTTATAATGCGCAGAGCCGTGTCACAAACTTCGTCGGCGGTGCAACGGAAGCGCAGCGCGGCATCATCTATCAGAAGAGCATCAATCCGCTTATGATTGAAAACTACAGCGGCCATACGGCGGCAGTCTATACCCATGACGCAGCTGCACCGACGTCCTTCAGGGGCGGCGATATCGTCATCAACAAGGCGACGGGGGCGGAGAATGTCTTTACCCTCTTTACCGACGGCGCCGGCGTAACGACAGGCAATCAGAGCGCGGTGCTCAACGCACTTGCCAATAAGCTGACCTATAAGAGCTTCGCTGAGAACAAACTTTTGGGCAAGCTCTCGATTGGCGAGAGCCTGACGATGTCCTCCATCAGCGGCCAAATCACCTTCGGCAACGAGAAGGGAAGCTATACGGGCGGCACGACGCCTCCGCCCCCGCCGATCGGGGAGCAGACGAAAACGGAGTTCACCTCACAGCTCACGCAGAAGGAAGTTGCCGAGTACAAGGCGGCCAATGTCGAGCTGTTGCCCGGCAATTACAAGTTCACGAAGGACACGACGATTCGCAGAAGCTCCTATGACGGCATCATCGCAGCAACAACCTATCCAAAACAGCCGCTCAATGTCGATGCAAGGGAGCATAAGTTGACCTTGATCGGCGACGGCAGCAACTTCATCCTCGGTGTGGACAACAACAGCAAGGATGGCATAAAGATCACGGCGGATACGCTGAAGATTGACGTGAAGAGCAGCGACGGCCGTGCTTTTGGCATACGCAATAATCAGGACGGCTCTGTCGTTACGATCAAGGGCGACCTCGATATCAAGGCGCAGAGCAGCATGGGGGCGCAGGGTCTCGTCGCGAGTAGGGGTGCGGCAATTGAAACGGACGGGCTGCATGTAGAGCTGAACAAGGATTCGGCGGACGGCGCCTGGGCCATCAGCAACAGCAATGGCAAGGTCACAGTCAACAGCGACGGCAGCCATGAGGTGGTCATCAACGGCAATGTCCAGACGGGTGAGGAGGGAAATACCAATATCTCGCTGACAACGGGGCAGTCTGTCCTGAACGGCGTCATCCAAAAAGTGGCGCCGAGCGGCGGTGAAGATGAAGACGAGGAGGAATACGGGAGCTTCAGTCTGCCTCTGCGCAACCCCGCACAGAGCGGCGCAGCAAAAGGCAATGCGCTGACATTGCAGAATGGTGCAGTTTGGACGAATGAGGACTACAACACGCAGAAGAGTGCGCTCATTGCGGCAAAGTTCACCGGCAGCCAACTGTTTTCCCTTAAGGGCGGCGATGACGCTGCCCATGCGGGGTCGATCTTCCAGAGAGACAGCAAGGACATCACGATTGACAACTACGGCGGCCACACGCGTGTATTCTATGCGCATGACGCTGCAGCGCCGACGACGATAAAGGGCGGCGCCCTGAAGATCGGCAAGGCGTCTGCGGACAGCAGCATTACGCTGACGACGGACAACAGCGGCCTGAACACGGAGGCAGCATCGGGAGCCGATAAGAAGCTGGTGGACGATACGCTCAATGCGCTCGCCAACAAGCTCTGGTACACGGCCTATACGACGGGCGAAAGAAACCTCTCCGGCAAGGCAGAGATCGCCGAAGGCCTAACCACTTCTGCTGCCAGCAAGCGCATGGAGAATATCACATTCGATATGGCGAGCGGACAAGGCAGCTATACACCGGCTCCGCCAACCCCTCCGACCCCGCCGAGCGGGGAGCAGACGAAGACGGAGTTTACGACGCGTCTCCTCGGTACGGATTCGGATCAGGAATACATCGATGCGAATGTTCGTCAGGCAGACGGCACGTACCGCTTCACGAAAGATTCGAACATTCGTTATACCAATATAGAGGATGAAGATGCTGGTGTCATCACTCCAACGAAAGATGTGAAGATCGATGCGTCAGGTCATACGCTTACCGTTGAAACAAAGGTGGATGGAGCACAAAAAGCGGCAGCCATCAAGAATGTGGGCAAAAAGCTCAATATTGCAGCCGATACGCTTCGGTTGTTCACGAACAAAAACGAAGTGAGTGATGCCGGATATTCTTGGGGGATTCTGAATGAGAGCGGGACGACCAATATTTCGGGACTGGCAGAAATAGATGCGACAGGATATGAATCGAGTCGTGCTGTGGAAGCAACCGAAGGAACCGTAACTCTTGAGGGGCTGAAAGCAAGGGTGGCAGCTTACAACGATGCGGTGGCTCTCTTCACAGGTACAACGGGACAGATTTATGTCAACGCAAAGGATGGCAGTGCAGGCAGCAATATGGTGAAGCTCGACGGCAACGTCGGCGCTATGGGGGAAACAAGCCGTATCGATGTCGCTATGGTGAATAAGGATTCGGGAGTAAACGGTCTTGCCTTTGGCAAGGGGAAGATTAACTTTTGGCTACAGAACGGTGCTGTTTGGAACAACGAACAATATGGTGGCACAGTGCCGGATAAAGAGAATAATCAACTTGGTTATGACTATGATTATACCTTTGCCGGCAGCCATCTCGCCTCTTTGAAAGGCGGCAGCAATGCCAGCAATGGGGGTGTGATCTTCCAGAAGAACGACAAGGACATCTCGATCGATAACTACAGCGGCCATACGCGCGTATTCTACGAGCATGACGCCGCGACGCCGACAACGATGAAGGGCGGCGACTTCCGCATCAAGAACGCAGCGACGGGCAGCGCCATCACCCTGACGACAGACAACACGGGTCTCAATACGGAGTCGACGAAGGCAGCGGACAAAAACCTTGTCAGCGCGACGCTCAATGCGCTGGCCAACAAGCTCTGGTATACGGCCTATACGACGGGGGAAAGGAATCTCACGGGTAAGGCTGAGATCGCTGAGGGTCTGACGGCATCTGCTGCCAGCAAGCGCATCGAGGATATCACGTTCAGTGAGACGAGCGGACAGGGCAGCTATGTCTATACGCCGCAGTCGGAAGTGACGACCAATCCGATTACGGAATCGGAGACGCTGAGCTATGACCGTCAGGCGCTGGCGACACAGCCGAATACCAAGGGTGGGCGGGTCGTTTCTGCGCTCTATACGGAGAATACAGCGTACGATAAGCAGCATCCGATGGTTGTCGATATGAAGGGGCATAGTCTGCACCTTGAGGCAAACAGTAAGAACCAAATTGCCAGTGCCATTCACGGTGGCAGCAACAAGAGCATCCGGATTGTGAACAGCGGAGAAGAAAAGACGCTGACCATCAAGGCCTCGAACACGGATACGCGTGCGGCGAACGGCATCCAGACGGAGGCGAATGCTCATATCTATATTCAGGGGCCTGTTACCATCGAGGACGTTCATACAAAGGGATACAATGCGACGGCGATCCAGACGAATGGCACCATCGGCTCCCCGAGCGATGTTACGATCGACGGCGATCTCACCGTGCAGTCCGTGCGGGCTGACCGCGTGGATACGAAAAACAAGGGCGCGGACGACGGACGCAATCTGGCTGCGCTCAAAACGACGGCGGATGAGTCCAAGATCACGGTCAAGGGCAATGTCGATATTCAGAATATCAAAGGCAGCGTACTGAAGACGATCGGCGCGGACAGCGTGATCGATGTCGGCGGCGGCACGATTTCGGCTGCCGAGGACGCTGACCACACGAAGCAGTACCATGCCGTTCATGCCGAAAAGGGCACGGTGAATATCAATACGCCCGAAGGCGTCAGCGGGAGCAGAAAGACGAACATCACGGGCGATATGTATGTCACGCGTGAGTACGGCAAGAAGACAGTCGAATACAGCGGCGGTCAGCTTGTGGATTTTGAATCGAAGGGCGTGCTGAATGTCTCGTTGACGACGGCAGATTCTTCCTGGACGGGCGCCGCGACGTATGACGTCAATCGGGCAGATTTCCAGAAGGGCGGCTTCACGGCGCATGATGTGGGGCAGTTCAATCTGACCCTGCAAAACGGCGCGCGCTGGACGAATGAACTGAAATCCAGTGTTACGGACAAGTGGCTGGGCAGTCATCTCGCCTCTTTGAAAGGCGGCAGTGCTGCCAATAATGCAGGCGTAATCTTCCAGAAGAACGACAAGGACGTCTCGATCGATAACTACAGCGGCCATACGCGTGTGTTCTATGCGCATGAGGCGGCAACGCCGACGACGATGAAGGGCGGCGACTTCCGCATCAAGAACGCGGCGGCAGACAGCGCCATCACGCTGACGACGGACAGCACGGGTCTCAATACGGAATCGACGAAAGCGGCGGACAAGAACCTTGTCAGCGCGACGCTCAACGCGCTGGCCAACAAGCTCTGGTACACGGCCTATACGACGGGCGAGCGGAATCTCACGGGCAAGGCGGAGATCGCCGAAGGTCTGACGACATCGGCGGCCAGCAAGCGCATCGAAGATATTACGTTCGATGGAACGAGCGGACAGGGCGGCTATGTCTATACGCCTGCCGTCGATCCCCCACAGCCGCCGCAGCCGGGACAGGATGAACAGACGAAGACGGAGTTCACGACGCGTCTCCTCGGTACGGATTCGGATCAGGAATACATCGATGCACATGTTCGTCAGGCAGACGGCACGTATCGCTTTACGAAAGACTCGAGCATCACATATCAAAACAACGAGGGTGGACTCCGCGGCACAATTACGCCGAGTGCGGATGTTCACATCGATGCCGCAGATCGCGTCCTGACGATCAAGAGCGGCAGCGGGATTGCGAGCGTCACACAAGGCGCTGCCATCGCCAATTTTGAAAAGACGCTGGATATCAAGGCAAAGACGCTGAAGCTTCTCGTGAACGATACGACTTCGGTCGCTCCGCTGCAGACTGCTTGGGGCATTTTGTCTACAGGCGGTACGACGAATGTCTCCGGCATGACGGAAATCGATGTCGCCGGCACGGAGCGCAGCAAGGCGGTGCAGGCTTTTGACGGTACGGTGACGCTGGAAGGCCTCCGTGCTAAGACAAATGCCGCTTCAAAGGATGCGGTGACGCTTGACGTACAGGGAAATGGACGCATCAATGTCAATGTTAAGGACGGTACGGTTGGCAGCAGCGAAGTTATGCTTGACGGCAATATTATTGCCAGGGAGTCCGGCAGCCGTGTGGATGCCGCGCTTACGACCGGAACATCGTACATCAAAGGGCTTATCTCCGGCGTTGGAACGCTCAATCTCTGGCTCCAGAATGGTGCTGCTTGGCATAATGAAGAGTATACGGCTCAGCCGACAGGATTTACCAGCCGTCTGTCGAACCTCACGGGCGGCAGCAATGCCAGCAATGCGGGCGTGATCTTCCAGAAGAACGCCAATGACGTCACGATCGACAACTACAGCGGTCATGCGCGCGTATTCTACGAGCATGACGCTGCGACGCCGACAACGATCAAGGGCGGCGACTTCCGCATTAAGAACGCCGCGACGGGCAGCGCCATCACCCTGACGACGGACAACGTCGGGCTCAACACGGAGTCGACGAAAGCGGCGGACAAGAACCTTGTCAGCGCGACGCTCAATGCGCTGGCCAACAAGCTCTGGTACACGGCCTATACGACGGGGGAAAGGAATCTCACGGGCAAGGCGGAGATCGCCGAAGGTCTGACAACATCGGCGGCCAGCAAGCGCATCGAAGATATTACGTTCGATGGAACGACGGGGCAGGGCAGCTATGTCTATACGCCTATCGTTGAGCCACCGGCTTCTCAGACGGATACAGCGTTCACCACATCCATCACGGGCGATGAAGCGCATGATACCCCGTACACGAATGCCGGCGTCCGCAAGGTGGATGGAAAGTATGTCTTCACGAAAGATTCCACCATTACCACCGGCAAGGATCTGATTAAGGGCGGCGCGTGGATGAGCAATATCAGCGCGGCCGTATCGAGTGCCAATAAAGGAAAGACATTGGATGTTGACTTGAATGGCAGAAACCTCACGATTAAGACCGTGACGGATGTCAGTACCACGGGAATCACGGCGATCGGAAAGGACTCGAAGGTCAATATCAAAAATGCCGGCGCCATCTCCATCGATGCGGAGAGCACGAACTATGGACAGACGGCGACACTCTTTGTCAACGGCGGCGGCGCGATTCATATCGAAAATGGCGGCAGTGACATTGAGAATAAGGTGCTCAAGGTTCGTGCCAATGGAAATGCAAAGACGAATGTCGCCGTCATCAAGTCGATGAACGGCGTGGGAGGCGTTGAGTCGAACATCACGATCGACGGGCTCGTCGATGTGCTGGCAGACGGCAATGATGCGGCAAACGGCAAGGGAGCCAATGAAGCGGTCAGCGCTGTTGCTTCGACGATTGACATCGGCGGCGGCACAATCCGCGCCATCAACGGCGCCTGGGCGGCGATCCGCGCCTATGGCGAGTTTGTTTCGGACAACTACGGCACGGTCAACTTCAACGTCACGAAGGGGGCGGACGGCCTCGCCAATGGCGCAGGCACGAACCGCGCTGTCATCGAAGGCGATATCGTCACGAACGGCGGCATGGGAACGAAAGGGCGCGTCTCCGTGGGCCTCTCCACCGCGGATTCGCACTGGCTCGGCAACTATGCCGATACGCGCGGCTACGGCGTGACGCCGGGACAGCTTGGCGCGGTCAACCTCTTCATGAAGAACGGTTCCTACTGGAAGGGCTTCTCCAACGGCTCCATGAAAGTGGAAATGAGCGGCGAAGGCACGAGCTGGACAGGCTTCAATGTTGGGGATAACATGCAGCTCAAGCTCTCCGACGGCGCGATTTGGCACAATGCCATCACGCAGGAACAGAAGGATCAGAGCAACAACCCGGTAAGCAGCAAGGTCAAGTATTTCACGGGCAGCGGCGGTTTCATCGATATGACGGGAACGAACCGTTTCCTCGCTTCCAGCAACAGCCTGAGCGGCGCCCCTGTACAGACGGGTTCTTCCTCCATAGAGGAGAAGGGGCTTGGGGAGACGGGCGATCTCACGATTGATGAGTTCAACGGCTCGACGACGATGCTCTATCGCCATGACGCAGTGTCACCGACGACGATTTACGGCGGAAAACTGACGATTGGCAAGGCGGCGGCAGGGAGTCTCGTCAGGATGGTGACGGACAGCGTCGGTCTCAATACGGAATCGACGAAAGCGGCGGACAAGAACCTTGTCAGCGCGACGCTCAACGCGCTGGCCAACAAGCTCTGGTACACGGCCTATACGACGGGCGAGCGGAATCTCACGGGCAAGGCGGAGATCGCCGAAGGTCTGACGACATCGGCGGCCAGCAAGCGCATCGAAGATATTACGTTCGATGGAACGAGCGGACAGGGCGGCTATGTCTATACGCCTGCCGTCGATCCCCCACAGCCGCCGCAGCCGGGACAGGATGAACAGACGAAGACGGAGTTCACGACGCGTCTCCTCGGTACGGATTCGGATCAGGAATACATCGATGCACATGTTCGTCAGGCAGACGGCACGTATCGCTTTACGAAAGACTCGAGCATCACATATCAAAACAACGAGGGTGGACTCCGCGGCACAATTACGCCGAGTGCGGATGTTCACATCGATGCCGCAGATCGCGTCCTGACGATCAAGAGCGGCAGCGGGATTGCGAGCGTCACACAAGGCGCTGCCATCGCCAATTTTGAAAAGACGCTGGATATCAAGGCAAAGACGCTGAAGCTTCTCGTGAACGATACGACTTCGGTCGCTCCGCTGCAGACTGCTTGGGGCATTTTGTCTACAGGCGGTACGACGAATGTCTCCGGCATGACGGAAATCGATGTCGCCGGCACGGAGCGCAGCAAGGCGGTGCAGGCTTTTGACGGTACGGTGACGCTGGAAGGCCTCCGTGCTAAGACAAATGCCGCTTCAAAGGATGCGGTGACGCTTGACGTACAGGGAAATGGACGCATCAATGTCAATGTTAAGGACGGTACGGTTGGCAGCAGCGAAGTTATGCTTGACGGCAATATTATTGCCAGGGAGTCCGGCAGCCGTGTGGATGCCGCGCTTACGACCGGAACATCGTACATCAAAGGGCTTATCTCCGGCGTTGGAACGCTCAATCTCTGGCTCCAGAATGGTGCTGCTTGGCATAATGAAGAGTATACGGCTCAGCCGACAGGATTTACCAGCCGTCTGTCGAACCTCACGGGCGGCAGCAATGCCAGCAATGCGGGCGTGATCTTCCAGAAGAACGCCAATGACGTCACGATCGACAACTACAGCGGTCATGCGCGCGTATTCTACGAGCATGACGCTGCGACGCCGACAACGATCAAGGGCGGCGACTTCCGCATTAAGAACGCCGCGACGGGCAGCGCCATCACCCTGACGACGGACAACGTCGGGCTCAACACGGAGTCGACGAAAGCGGCGGACAAGAACCTTGTCAGCGCGACGCTCAATGCGCTGGCCAACAAGCTCTGGTACACGGCCTATACGACGGGCGAAAGGAATCTCACGGGCCAGGCGGAAATCGCCGAAGGTCTGACAACATCAGCGGCCAGCAAGCGTGTTGAGAACATCACGTTTAATGAGACGACCGGACAAGGCGGCTATACCTATACGCCTGCTGTCGATCCCCCGCAGCCGCCGCAGCCGGGACAGGATGAACAGACGACGACGGCGTTCACGACGCCCATCACTGGCGATGCGGCTGTTGATACGGATTATGTGACGGCGCATGTGCTCAAGGATGATAAGTACACGTTTACCAAGAATTCGAAAATCACGGCAGCTACGGGTATTCAAGCGGTGCAGGATAAGCCGGTTACGGTGCAGGCCGCAGGAGCGGAGCTCAAGATTCAGGCGGCGGATTATGGTGTGGATGCCGGCACAAACAGCAAGGTTGCGATTACAGGAAAGCAGCTCACGATTGATGCGGGCAGCCGCAGCATACGCGCCGCAGCAAACTCTGACATTTCCGTTGGCGCAGGATTTGATCTCAAGGGGGCCATCGAGAATAACGGCGGGCGCATCTCGCTCAACGATACGGGGCGGAAGAGCTCGTTGGTCGGTGCTATCACGCAGACGTCGGGCAATTTCAACCTTAGAATGCAGGGGTTGGATTCCAAGCTCAACAGCAAGATTGTCGCGAGCGGTGGTGTGTTCGATCTCTCCATGGAAGGTGCAGGCGCAGCCTTTACGGGCAGTATCCGCGGCGCAGGAAGCGCCAGGGAAGCAGGCACGGGAGAGCGCAAGCTGACGCTGGAAAACCGTACAATTTGGAATGTCACGGCGCCGTCCAATCTCACCCGATTGAATGCAAAACAGGGCAGCATTATCAACTACCTCTTCAGCAATGACGAGGGCGTCAATGTTGAGAACTTCAAGGGCTCGGCGACCGTGCATTACGATGGCACGGCCACTGCAGACGGAACGCTGACGCTTGCTCATACCGGAAAATTCCGGATTCGCAATGTTGAGGGGACGGGAAATGCGCTTACCATTGCGACGGATGCGTCTGCCGGCAGCGATGCGGCGGACGAAAAGGTAGCAACCTCGTTGGCCAAGCAGTTCGAGTATATCGGCGACAGAAATAACATTCAAGACCGTAGGATTCAAGGGCTTTCTTTGAGCGCGCTCATTGCTGACGGCATGATGTCGTCTGCCAAGCGGTACGCGATTCTCCTGGGTACAGATGGCACATCCGAGGGGGTTAAACCCTTTGTATCGAACGTTGAATACGGCGATTACGAAACCATGATCATGCAGAGCACCAAGGGGGCCATGACCTCCTCGGCCATGGTCTGGCGCAACGAAATGAACGACCTCATGAAGCGCATGGGCGACCTTCGCCTCTCGCCGGGCGACCTTGGGGGCTGGGTGAGGTTCTATAAGGGTCGGACCTCCAGCGACAAGGACAAAGCGTCCTTCCGCATGAACTACACCACCATTCAGGCCGGTTACGACTGGAAAGCAGGGAAAGACTGGCGGATCGGCATCGCCGGCAGCTACATGAAAGGCAGCTCCAGCTACGCCACGGGGAGCGGCGACAACAAAGCCGGAAACTTCGCCGTGTACGGCACCTGGACAGGCAAGAGCGGCCAGTACATCGACCTCATCGCCAAAGTGGGCCGGGTGGCCAATGAATTCAGAGGAACCAACGCCTGGGGGAACGTCGAGGCCAGCGGAGACTATCACGCCTGGGGCGAATCCGTCTCCGCCGAATACGGGCGGCGCTTTAAGACGGACGGCAGCTTCTACTTTGAACCCCAGGTAGAATTCACCTTCGGTCGACTAAACGGCGTAGACTACGACATGCAGTCCAACGGCTACGGAACGCTGAAGGTTCGTCAAAGTGGGATGAACAGCGCCATCGGGCGTTTAGGCGTTGCCTTCGGGCAGGAAATGGAGAAGGCCACCTGGTTCGTCAAGGCGTCCCTCTACCATGAATTTGCCGGTGACATGGACACGACATGGGAAGTCGCAGGCAGTCCGACGAAGTACACACAGCAGAAAGGCAAAGACACCTGGCTGGCCTTACAGTTGGGCGGGACGGTAAAGCTCAATGACAGGCTCAGCCTCTACGGTGATTTTGAGAAGACCTTCAGCGGCGATATTAAGACCGACTGGCGCGTCGATGCCGGCCTGCGCTGGAGCTTCTGATCTCTTCGCTGGGGAAAACGGCAGCATGGCGATCAATGGTTTTCGGCTGTTGGGTTTTCCCTTCTGCGTTCGTTGGCTGCTGGAAAGTTACTATGGCTTTGGGGGCGTGAGATAACGATGGAAATATGGCGAAAGGGCAGGGGAATAGAGCTGATAGCGGCGGTGATCGGCTTTCTGGCGGTGGGGCTGTGGTGCCACCCGGCCCTAGCAGCGGAAAATGGCGACGACGCTGGGTTGGACACTTACGATATCGGCGAGATTACCGTTGAGGCCAAGCGCCCCGACTGGGAGGAGAAGCTTTCGCCGGGGACGGTGACGGTCATCCGCCCGGAAGAATTTAAGGGCGAGCAAAAGACGCTGCCGGATTTCTTGCAGATGGTGCCGGGGGTCCATGTACGCGAGGTCCAAGGGAAAGGGCAGTATACGACGGTAACGGTGCGCGGGTCGACAGCGGCACAGGTCGGCGTCTTCGTTGACGGCGTTCTGACGAACCTGGGCGGTGACGCGGCCGTCGATATCTCGGCGATCCCGGTCAGCAACGTCGAGCGCATCGAGGTCTACCGCGGTTATATTCCGGCGCGTTTTGCGGGGACGTTCATTGGCGGCGTCATCAACGTCGTGACGAAAAAGCCGAAAAAAGCGCACGGCTCGGCGGAAATTGGGCCCGGCTCCTTTGGTTCTATGAAAGCGTCCGTTGAAGTCACCTCTCCGCTCGGCGCGGGCAGCCTGCTCTTTGGCTACAATCGTGAATCGCGCGACGGCGACTTCCCTTATCGTAGCTACGCAGCGGAGCAGTTTTATACGAACACGGGAATCGGTAGACTGATTGTAGAGACACGGGCGGAGCTGCAGGGATACTTGGCGATGACGCCCGCAGAGCGAGCCGCCTACGACGCGGCGCATTGGCCCGGCGCTTGGCAGCGAGCGGTGGACGACTGCATACAGTGGCTGGAAGATAATGGGGGGCGGCTGGTGGTTGCCGCCGATGACTCGCGCCGCTGGCGGCAATATAACGACTACAAAAACAGCGATGTCCTACTTAAGTGGCAGAACGATGACTGGATGATCAAGGGGACGTATAAGACGGTCGACCGCCATCTTCCAGACAGCCTATGGGTCGATTATCGGAGCTATTTTGATATGATCACACCAGGGCTTCTCGTTGATAAATACGATCTCTATAAATACGATAAGCGTCATCAGACAATCAAGGCTACGGAGCTGCTCGTGCAAAGGCGTTATCGGAACGAGAAGCTGGAATGGGGCTGGATGGTCGATTACCTGAGCCAGAGCAAGGACTACCGCGCTGAGAATATTCATGACGGCCTGCGATTTATGATTAAGATTCCCATGCGGGAGTGGAGCCGCTACCGTTCTCATAAGTATAACGTGCAGTTAGACGGCACGTATCAGCTGGGCAGCCGCAATATGCTTGATTTTCAGATGAACTACTCCCACGAGCGGATGAGTATTGACGGCGACGGCCTTGATGAGGTCATCGACGACGTGCAGGCCGGGATTGGGAATCTCTGGGCCCAGATGCGCAATCAGTTCGATCAAAATATCTTCAACGCGCAGCTGCAGGATACGATTACGCTGGATCCTAAAGGCACGTGGCAGATGACGCCGAGCCTTCGTTTTAACCGTTCCCAGATTATCGGCTACAGCCAGTTCGGCCGTTTCAATCCCCTCAAAACCTATCGCTGGGTTACCCCGGAAGATGCGCAGGTAGACCAGAAAGTTACCTGGCAGTTAGCGCTGAAAAAACATTTTAACGATCACTTTACGATGCGTATGACGGGCGGCACCTATTTCCGCCTGCTCAATATGTACGAGATCGCGGGCGACGGCGCGGGCATCATGCCGGCTCCTATGGATTACAAAGGAAGCGGCGCGAAATTCCCGCAGCCGGAATACGGTAAGCAATTTGATCTCAGCGCCATCTGGGACGGCAAGTTCCTCGGCTCGGACAATCGGACGACACTCACCTATTTCTGGCGAGATACACAGCGGATGCTGTATCTCTACCGGGCGGGTCTTAATTACAGCTCCTACTTCAATGATATGCGCGGTAAGGCGCATGGCATTGAGCTGCAGACGAATTTTCACTGGAAAAAGTTTGACCTTGATATTGAAGGAACACATCTTAACATTCAGGCACAGCGTCGGGATTCGTCCCCCGGGGTTCATTATGATTGGTTTGAAGTACGTCCGACCTACCAGCCGGAATGGGAAGGCAATATCCGCCTGACGTATCGTCCGACAGAAAAGTGGCTCTTTTTCGGCGAGATGCATTATGTATCCCAATACTACACGCATTACGCTATTCCACAAACGAAAAATCTTATTGAAAAAGAACTTGCCGGCAGACCGCGAGCCGCGCTGAGAACGGTAAATGTGGGGCTTAAATGGTCGCCGCGTAAGAATATGACGTTCTCGCTCGGCTGCAACGACGTATTTGATGAAGCCGTGAAGCTGAAAGTACACAGCGTGCAGCGTTATTTGAGCGATCCGAGCTGGGTGAATATCGAGTACCCGCTCCAGGGACGCAGCTATTATATGACCTTTCGTTATGAATTTTGAAGCAAGGAATGCCGGAACGATGAGAGAAATATTTTGCCGGAAAGAAACGTTACCGGTCATTCTGTAAAGCAGAGCGGTCTTTCTTTCCGTTTGGTAGGTATCTATCAGGAATTGGAAAGCAAGGCGGTGACGAAGAAACGTGAAGCCATGGCGAGGCAGGGGAAATGGCGGGGCTAAGATTTGGAGCGAAAACGATACGGAACAAAAGAAAGGTTGATGTGATTATGAAACGAATCTTGCTGGCGGCCATTACGGTCATGGCGTTTCTCGGCACTTTTGCCGGTACACCGAACACGGCCGGCGCGGCGGAGGCCACGGTGGGCTACGTGAATATGGATGCGGTCTTTGAGGCTTGCCCCGGCACGAATGAAGCGGCGGTAGAACTGCGCCAGCTTCAAGCTACTTTACAAAAGCAGTTTGAAGAAGAATCTCCCCCATTAGATGACGCGGCCAAGGTGAAATTAGAGCAGGAACTCAATGCCAAACTGGCCAAGCGGCAGCAGGAATTGATGGATCCCATTCAAAAGCGTATCAGCCAGGCGATCAGACAGGTGGCGCAAGAAAAGGGAATCCCGCAGATCGTCAAAGCGGAGGTCATCCTCTACGGCGGGAAAGATTTGACAAAGGATGTCATCACTGCGGTGAAGGCGTAAAATTGATATCGTTTATAGGGAAGAAAAACAGCAGAAAACCACCGCTGGACGCGTATGTGCCGGCGGTGGTTTTTGTTCGGCGCTGCCTGCTGTATTTTCTCCACGGGAGGGAAAGGGGATCACGTGCGTTTCGTATGATGGAGAAAACACTTTTTGGGGGAAGGAGCCGTGGGATATGGATTTTCTGGGGAAATATGCTATACTGTTGATAACAGCAGGAACATTCATCGTTGGGAGGGGTTGTTTGTGGGGAAAAAATTGAAGATACTGATTACGGATGATTCCAAACTCCTGCGCAAGAAGCTGCGGCTGGAGCTGGAACGTTTGGACTGCGAGGTCATTGAAGCTGCGAATGGCAAGGAAGCCGTGATGCTGGATCTGCAGGAAAAGCCCGACGGGATGTTTCTGGATATCGTCATGCCCGAAGTGGGCGGGATTGAGGCGCTGCAAGTCATTCGGGAGGTAAATCCCGATATGCCGGTGGTGATGCTTTCCTCGGCGGGGACGCCCCAGAAATTGGTGGAGACTTTGAAATTAGGGGCGCTTGATTTCATTCAAAAGCCCTACACCAGCGAGCAAATCAAAAAAGCTGTGGAGGCCATTCGGCAGAAGGCGGCATCTGATGCGTGATTTTTATTTTGCCCAGCATCTTTTAAATACCGGCGAGATAACGCCTGGGGAGCTGCCGTCACTTTTGGCCGACAGCACAGCGGTGGAGCCGGAGTTGGCCATTCTGGCGATGCAGGACGGACTTCTTACCGGGGCGCAGGCGGCGGAGCTGGCGGATTCGGGAGCGGACTTTGCCGATGCGGCGCAGGAAAAGAAGATGTTGACGGCAGGGCAGATTGCGGCGCTGAAAAAAAGCGTGCCGGAGGAGAGCGCCCGCTTCGCCGAGGCCCTTTTTCGTCAGGGACGATACGATTATCGGCGGCTGGGCGAGCTGCTGTCGGCAGGACGGGCGGCGGCCGATCCCGTGCGGGAGGCCGTGGTGCGGATGGGGGCTGATCTGCTGCCGGGCGAGGTGGAGCGTTACAGCGATTTTGTGGCCATTTTTCTGCGCTCTGTCATCCGCTTCATGGATACGCCGGCAGTGATCTCCAATAGAGCGCCGAATCTGAGCGGCGATGCACGTACATACGCCGTGTCCCAGCGGCTCACGGGGGATCTTGTATTGGTGACGGGGCTTTTGGCGAAAGAGGATATGTTCGTGGAGATGGCGAAACGCTATAGCCACGAGGAAATTCATACCGTCGATGAGATGGCAATCGACAGCTTAGGGGAATTTCTCAATGTGGTGAACGGTCTTTTCATCGTGGATATGGCTCGGCAGGATCTGGAGATTGACCTTGGGCTGCCGAGGGTGGAGGAAAACGTCCTTCCCACCGGTAACCGCCAGATCGCTCTGGATATTTACACCGCTTTCGGCAATTTCGCTTTGGTCATCGCGGCGGATGAGTTTGTTTTCAAAGGCCGGGAGTGAAGACGGTTTTCGTTTAACCCCATGCGCAGGAAAGCCGACAGCAGAGCTGTCGGCTTTCCTGTTTTCCAGAGGTTGGTCAATGTTCCCGAGGCTGATGGAGCGCGTGACTATACATTCGGTGCAGTGCGGGATGAAGTTATGGTGGGATAGCTTCCCCTTCGTTTATGCTGGAGATAGCGGCACGAGGGTTTCGATTTCGCCTTGATCCTTCAAGCAGGCCTGCCCCGCGGTGAGATCGGCCACGGCTTTTTTGACGGTTTCAGTGGCGTCGGAGGAGAGATAGAGGGTAAGGGTAACGTTTTCCGCGTAGCTTTTATCGGCGACGCGGATTTCGTTTTTTTGCAGCCAGTTTTCTAAAGGACTGAAGAGAGGGTACGCAACGGTGACGGCGACGCGGCGCAGCGTCTGAAGTTCGGCCAGGGTAGAGGCCGCGAGACCCTGCGCGGCAGCGTGGGCATAGGCGCGGGTGAGGCCGCCGGTTCCCAATTTGATGCCACCAAAGTAGCGGGTTACGACGATGAGTCCGTCGGTGATTCCCTGCCGCTCCAAGGCGGTCAGGATGGGGGCACCTGCCGTTCCGCTCGGCTCACCGTCATCGCCGGATTTTTTCCGGCGGCCGCCCTCTAAAATCCATCCGTAACAGTGATGACGGGCGTCGTAATATTTCTTTTTGATCTCCTGTAAAAACGCCTGAGCCGTTTCTTCGTCCCTTACGGCCGCCGTGTCAGCGATAAAGCGGGAGCGCTGGACGGCATATTCCGCCGCGCCGCCTTTCATGATGATGATCCGTTTGCCCATGCCGTCGCCTCCTTTGTGTTAGCGTGGAGCGGGGAGGTTCGTTTTATTCCGGCAGGCGCAGGTTTTCCCGCAGGGAAGCCAGCTCGTTGGCCGTGAAGAGGCCTGCCGGAGATTCGGTGATCATCACTTCCTGCAGATGGCGGCTTTGTTCTTCCTGCACCGTACTCGCCTGCCGTTCAGGATCGGCGGCCAGCGCCGTGAGGCGGACGGTCTGATGCTGGGCCGATGCGTAGATTTGCGTCTTTTTCAAAATGGTCGCCACTAAGCTGCGGTTGGATTCGTCCAGCGCAGCGGGCGGGGACATACGTTTTACTTGTTCCTCTTCTTCGGCGGCCGCTGCTTCCACTTCGACCAATCGATCATGGGCTGTTTCCAGATCGATGATGTCCTCGCTGAAGTCTGATAAAATGCGGTGATACTGCTGCCAGTTATGGTCCAGCTGCCCGATGAGGTGCTGATACTCCGCGTACCATTCGGCGACCGCCTGCTGTTGGGCCGTGATGTGGGCTTTTTCTTCAGGGCTGATGGTTGTGGGGCGGGGCGGCGCCGGATAACAGAAGGAAAACACTCCGGCCGCGATTATAACGGTCCCCAGGAAGAGCGGTATTTTACGCCCCGGGAAAAACCGCCGGGTGCAGAAAAAGAACAGGGCCGCGGCTAAGGCTGCCGCGCCGATCGCTGACATCATGGGCATGAGGCTCCTCTCTGTTGTCGTTGGCTTGTTTCGGCGTATTCCGATTCACCTGATCACTAAACGCAGGCTTCGATTCGCTCGTCTGGACCGCGCTTGTTAATTGTGTCTATTATACCATACCTGCTAAACACCGGCGGCACCCTGCTCGCCCTTGTGTAAGTGGTCAGGTACATATTTCTCACTAAGATCGCGCTTGGGCGCTCGCTCAGTGTTCATATAGTACCATGTTGGCGTGGTCTTGAAAACGCGGGGAGAAGCCGTTATAATTAAGGGCAAAATTCACTTATGGCTGCCGGGGATGCGCCCGTGCCGGAAAGGATTGTCCATGACAAAAAAAGAATTTGCCCAGGGATTTTGGCATATCTTTCGCTCCTATTGGAAGTCAGAGGAGAGAAAGCCGGCACTGGGCCTGTTGGCTGTCGTCATTTCCCTGAACTTCGCCATGGTGTACCTCGTCGTTCTCATCAACCGCTGGTACAACGAGTTTTACAACGCCTTGCAGGCTTATGAAGGTGCGCTGTTTTGGCCCCTCATCGGGAAATTTACCTTTTTGGCGCTGCTTCACATCGTCATCGCCGTTTACGCCATCTATTTGCAGCAGCTGCTTCAAATTCGCTGGCGCACCTACATGACCCGCCGCTATCTTACCTCTTGGTTAGACGACGAGGCTTACTACCGCCTTCAGGTCATGAAGAGCGACATGGATAATCCGGAGCAGCGAATTCAGGACGATATCAACCAATTCGTCGCCCTGACGCTGGGGCTCTTGGTCGGCATTTTGAAGCAGATCACTACGCTGGGCGCTTTCGCCGTTGTTCTCTGGAACCTTTCCGGCGTTCTGGAGATTCCGTTTGGCGGAGCAACGTTTCATATTTACGGCTACATGCTTTGGTTTTCGCTGCTCTATTCAGGATTGGGAACCTGGTTGGCGCACTTGGTAGGCCGCCGTCTCATTCGGCTCAATTACGATCAGCAGCGCTACGAAGCGGACTTTCGCTACGCCATGACGCGGGTGCGGGAAAACGGGGAGAGCATCGCCTTTTACCGCGGTGAGGCGGCGGAACATACGGGATTCTTGGCACATTTCAAAGAAGTCGTCAAGAATTTTCGTGCCCTCATGAAGCAGACGAAATATCTGAACTTTTACGCCAACTTTTACGCGCAGTTGGCCATCATCGCTCCGCTGATCCTCGCTGCACCCCGCTATTTCAGCGGAGCAATGCAGTTGGGCGGTCTCATGCAGACCATTGCCGCTTTTGGCCGGGTGCAGGACGCTCTTTCCTATTTCGTCACCGTCTATGATACGGTGGCGCAGCTCATCGCCGTCACTCATCGTCTTTTAGGATTCACCTCTCATTTGGATGAAGTAAAGGCCCTTTCTCCGGCGGTGGAACGGCAAGACAGTCTGCGTCCCGAGCTGGTCTTCTCTGACATTCGCGTCGCGCTGCCCGACGGGCGGGCGCTCCTCTCCGACTGCTCTCTCGTTCTTCCGCCGGGGGAGAGACTCTTAGTCACCGGTGCGTCCGGTTGCGGAAAATCGACGCTTCTCCGGGCCATCGCCGGGATATGGCCCTTTGGGAGCGGCGCCCTCCTGGCTCCTGAAAAGAGCCGTATCCTGTTTCTGCCCCAACGCCCCTATCTTCCCTTGGGGACGCTGCGCCGGGCCATCTGCTATCCCTTGGCGGATGAGGGCACCGTAGCGCAGAGCACTTTGGAAGACATCCTGCGCCGGGTGGACTTGGCGGCCCTCATCCCCCGCCTTGACGAGGTGGACGATTGGAGCCGCATCCTCTCCCTCGGAGAGCAGCAGCGCGTTGCTTTCGCCCGGATTCTCGTCCTGCGGCCCGACTGGGTGTTCCTGGACGAGGCCACCAGCGCCCTCGACGAGCCGCGGGAGGCCTACCTTTACCAAGTGCTTCAGGAAGCACTTCCCCATACCGGGTTGGTCAGCGTCGGGCATCGCCAGACGCTGTTCGCGCGCCACGATAAAGAGCTTCATTTGGAGAACGGCGCGGCGACGCTTCGCGACATCGCCGTGGCGTAAATTCGGTGCAATGTTTTGCTCCGCGGTGATTTTTGGAAATCGTCGCGGAGCTTTCTTAATTTGGAAATGTTTCCCATATTCATTGACAGAAAAACAGTTTGCTGGTAAAATGGGAACCGTTCCCGATTTTGGGGAGGAGGTGACGGCGGTGAAATACAAAACGAGGCAGCGGCAGGCCCTTTTGGATTATTTCTCTTCCGTGAAGGGACAGCATGTGACCGTGGGGGACGTCTGTGCCCATTTTCAAGAACAGGGCGCGCCCATTGGTAAGACTACTGTCTACCGGCAGGTGGAAGCGTTGGCCGCCGAGGGCGTTTTGCGCAAGTATGTCATTGACGAGAGCAGCGCCGCTTGTTTTGCCTTTGAGGAGGAAACGCCCCACTGTCAGGCGCTGCACTGCAAATGTGAGCAGTGCGGGAAACTCCTTCATCTTCCCGCCGACACCTTTGCCGCCATGGAACGGGATCTGTCGGGGCGGCACGGCTTTCGCTTAAACCGCCGCCGCACTGTCCTTTACGGCCTGTGTGAAGACTGCACGACCACGGGGGGCGGCGGATGCGCCCCCGAGTGAGGCGACATCGTTTTTCTGCCGGGCCCTTTTCCATCACCTATGTTACGGAGGTATTCCCATGAAAAAAATCCTTTCCCTGTTTCTTTTCTCTTTGTTGACGATGGCGGCTCTGGCTGGCTGCGGCCCGTCATCACCAGCCAACGAGGAGACGAAGCCCGCGAAACTCAGCGTCGTTACGACTATTTTCCCCCTTTATGACTGGACGAGAGAGGTCATCGGCGGGGAGAACAGCCATGTGGAGCTGACGATGCTCCTGGATAAAGGGGTGGATCTTCACAGCTATCAGCCCACGGCCGAGGATGTCCTGAAGATTTCCAACTGCGACGTCTTCATTTACGTGGGGGGAGAATCCGATGCCTGGGTGAAGGATGCGTTGAAGACCGCAACAAATAAGAATATGATCGTTCTCAACCTCATGGACGTGTTGGGCAGCCGGGCGAAAGTCGAGGAGCAGGCAGAGGGTATGGAAGAGCACCATCATCACCATGACCACGGGGACGCTCATGAGGAAGAAGAACATCATCACGATCATGACGCGGTGTCGGAAGATAAAGATCATGATGACGATCATGACGAGGACCACGAGGAACATCATCACGATCACGACGCCCTTCACGCGGATCATGACCACGAGGGGCATGAAGAAGGGGAACACCATCACGAGCCGGAATATGATGAGCATATCTGGCTCTCGCTGAAAAATGCGGAAGTGCTCACGGATGCCATCGCCGAGGCGTTGTCTAAGGCCGATGCTGCCCATGCTGACGCTTACCGGAAGAACGCCGCCGTTTATCGGGAAAAACTTGCCGCGTTGGACAAGGAATATCAGGAAACGATCGCGGGCGCGCCGAATAAAACGCTCCTCTTCTGCGACCGCTTCCCCTTCCGGTATTTAGTGGATGATTACGGTCTCAAGTATTACGCCGCTTTCTCCGGCTGCTCCGCCGAGACGGAAGCCAGCTTTGAGACCGTCGCCTTTTTGGCGAATAAGCTGGCGGAGTTGAGACTTCCCGCCGTCCTCACCATCGAAGGGCGCAACCATAAGATCGCGGAGACGGTCATTCAGAATGCCCAGATGCCCGAGGAGAAGGTTTTGACCCTCGACTCCCTGCAATCCACCACGGCGGGAGATGTGACCAAAGGCGCTACCTATTTGGGTGTCATGAAAAAGAACTTGGACGTGCTCAAGCAGGCCCTGCGGTAAGATTGCTATGGCGCAGATTATTTGTCATCGCCTGACCCTCGGCTACGGCGGCACGCCGGTGCTCTCGGAGCTGGATTTTTCCGTCGAGGCGGGGGATTATCTCGTCATCTTAGGGGAAAACGGCGTGGGCAAGACAACCCTCTTTAAGGCGATCCTTGGCCTCACGCCGCCGCTGGCGGGGCGGGTGGAACTGGCGGAGGGACTCTCTCTCCGCGACATTGGCTACCTCGCCCAACAGACCGCCGTGCAGCGGGGATTTCCTGCTTCGGTGCGGGAGATCGTTCGCTCCGGCTGTCAGGGACGTATGGGGCTTCGCCCCTTTTACACCCGGGACGAAAAAAAGCGGGCAGAGGAAAATATGGCCCGCCTCGGCATCGACCATCTGGCAGATCGCTGCTATCGCGATCTCTCCGGCGGCCAGCAGCAGCGCGTGCTCTTGGCGCGGGCGCTGGGGGCGGCGGGGAAAGTGCTGCTCTTGGATGAGCCGGTTTCGGGCCTTGATCCCCAGGCGGCCGCCGATATGTACGGCATCCTTGGCGCCCTCCATCAATCCGGGGTCACCATTCTCATGATTACCCACGACGTGGAAGCGGCGCTGGCTGACGCAACCCATGTCCTTCACTTAGGGGAAAGCGTCTTCTGGGGAACGGCGGAAGCCTATCGGCAGAGCCGGGCTTCACGGGACGCGACGGCCAGGGGGTGCGGCTGATGGAAATGCTTTGGGGTAAGCTCCTTCTCTACTTGCAATACCCTTTCGTCGTCTACGCCTTGATCGTTGGCGTTCTCATTGCCCTCTGCTCATCCCTTTTGGGTGTCACGCTGGTGCTGCGCCGCTTCTCTCTCATCGGGGACGGGTTGGCGCATGTGGCTTTTGGGGCCATGGCCATCGCCATGGTGCTGAAGCTGGCAGACAAGATGGTTCTTACCCTTCCCCTCACCATCCTGTTCGCCGTTCTTCTCCTGCGGCCGGGCAGTGAGGCAAAAATCAAAGGGGACGCAGCTATTGCCATGATCTCAGTGAGTTCCTTGGCGTTTGGCTACCTCTTCATCAACCTTTTCGCCGCTTCGGCCAATATTACCGCCGACGTTTGCACCACGCTCTTTGGGGCCACTTCAATCCTGACCCTGACAGCGGCGGAAGTGAGGCTCTCCATCCTCCTTTCGCTGGGCATGGTGGCCGTGTTCATCTTCTTCTATCATAAAATCTTTGCCGTTACCTTTGATGAGTCCTTTGCCCGGGCGGTGGGGATGAAGGTCAGCCTCTACAATCTCTTGATCGCGGTTATCATCGCGGTCATCATCGTCTTGGCCATGAACTTAGTGGGCTCGCTACTGATCTCCGCCTTTGTCATCTTTCCGGCCCTCTCGGCCATGCAGATCTTTCACACCTTTCGCTCCGTGACGGTGGGATCGGCGGCGCTCTCTGTCCTTGGGGCCTTTATCGGGATCTTAGCGTCCATCTTAGCGGGGACACCTGTCGGCTCCACCATTGTTGCCGTTGATACGTTGGCCTTTTTGGCCTGCTGGGGGCTCAATCGTCTCCATGGAGGAACATGGTAATGAATTTCTGGAAAAATCTTTTTTTGAGTGTTCTCTTGGCTGTAGGTCTGGGGAGCGGGTATGCTGCCGCGGCGCCGGAGCCCGACATTGATCTCACGGCGATGAGCGGTACCATGGTGTACTCCGTTGTCTACGATATGGTCTGGAATCCCGGCAACTACGTAGGAAAAACGGTGAAGATGCGCGGGCGGTACGCGCGGTACACTTCCGACGATACGGGAACCGTGCACCATGCGTGCGTGGTACAGGATGCCACCGCCTGCTGCGCCCAGGGAATTGATTTTGAATTGGTCGACGGCGCTTACCCGGATCCGGACAGCGAGATCACCGTCGTGGGGACGCTGGATACTTATCGTAACGGGAATGTCCAGCTCGCGCCCGGCATCGACCCCGCCAGCTACGGGATCGTATTGGACATCTGTATTCTGCGAAACGCCGAATTGGTGGAATACTGACGCGGCGAAGGCAGGGGGATTTTATGAACGGGATCAACCGGCAATGGCGCCGAATTTTACTGCCGCTTCTCTTCGTTTTTTTTGCGGCGCGGGGAGAATGCGGCGGCGTGGACATCGACCTTACTGTTTTGAGCGGCAATATGCTCTATGCGGCTGTTTACAACATGGTGAATGATCCGACGGCCTACGCCGGAAAAACCGTTAAGCTTGACGGGACGTATGTGACCTATGCCACCGACGATCCCGCCGCTCCCATTCGGGCCTGCATCGTCCGCGACGCGGCGGGTTGCTGTGCCAGTGGCTTGGAATTTCGCCTTGCCGCGCCCCAACCCTATCCGCCGGAAGACAGCCAAATTATGCTCGTGGGGACCCTCGCCCTCGATGACAGCGAAAAACAGCCTGTCCTCATGCTCATCGACGCAGCCTTCGCCGAGTGAGAACCATTGTCGGCGGCGGGGAAGGGGAAGTGTGTCCCTTTTTGTTGACAAACAGAGTCCCTTTCGTTATAATACTTCTTGTCAATCAGCGCGATTGACAAAACGCTGATGTAGCTCAGTTGGTAGAGCAGCTCATTCGTAATGAGCAGGTCATAGGTTCAAATCCTACCATCAGCTCCAGTAAAATCAAGGCTCCCGAGAAATCGGGAGCCTTTTTTGTCTATAAAAAGCCCCCGAAGAATTTCCTTCGGGGGCTGTCGTGACAAAGTGGTGGAGACGAAGAGGATTGAACTCTCGACCTCTCGGATGCGAACCGAACGCTCTCCCAGCTGAGCTACGTCCCCACTTGGTTGTATGAACATAAATAGTATAGCGCAGGATAGAGGGTTTGACAAGGGGGAAGAAAGGAAAATTTCTCTTCTCTTGGCAAATGTTTTCGTTTTCAGGTCCCTTTGCGGTGTTGACGAATCGGAGGATGTGATGTAACGTAGAGGAGAAATTATGCAGGGGAGGAGATATTTTTATGACAAAGAAGTTTTTAACCGGGGTATTGGCCGCTTTGTGCTGCGTGATTTTGAGCGCCGTGGCTTTACCGGTACAGGCGCAGGAGAACGGCGAGCCGACGAATTTAGTGGAGCGGATCCGCACGGCGGACAAGTTGAAAGAGAAAGCGGCCAAGGAGAACTTTTCCGACCGCATTGCACAGATTTCCCGTGAATACGCGGGGGAGGGCAGTGAGGCGGTGAATGCTCGGCCTAAGGTGGCCATCCTGTATGTGAACAACGCGAAGTCCACTTATGACGACGCGGTGGATAAGGAGATCTTCAAGTATCTCAATGCCGCTCTGCCCGAACAGGAGTATGAATTGGTGGATGGCGCGCCCTTTTTGGAAAAGCTGAGCCAGATGGGCTACATGGATCTTTCCTTGGCGGAACGGGCGGATTATGTGGAGGCTTTTGCCGGAACAGACGTGGATTATTGCATTTACCTTGAGATTCAGCCTTTTGTGGCCAGAGATAAGGTGACGTTCTTCACCGTCGGCAAGGATATTACGACGGCAGTGCCCTTCCGTATCATCAATTTAGGGACGGGACGGTATATTTACACGGGGAAATATACGGAAAAGGCGTCGGACAGCACGATGGTCGGCGGGATCGGCAATAAGTCGGTGGCGCTTAAGGCGATTGATAACGTAGGAGAGAAGCTGCTTACCGAAATTCAAAACCGCTTGCCGAAGACGAAGACGGCCGCCGAACCGGTGCAGTAAACTGCTCACGGGGCCGGGCTTCTGCACCGGAAGGAAAAACGGCGCGGGAGTTTCTTTTGGCCATGGGAATATAAGTCTTTGAAAAGCAGCCGGTGTCGGCTGCTTTTTCTTTTTGCTTTCACTGAAAGAGAATAGGAGAATAAGCCTATCTCTTTGAGAAGGGTCTCGTTTCTGTTGACCCATTGCATAAGGAAATTTATATGAAGAAATATGTTTTCCCGGCAGGATTTTTCTCACGGATGTCTAATTGAACCAATACGAGATATATTCCTTTTTTAATAAAATTTTGGCATGGGAGGAAAGTTGCGTTATAGACAGCAGGTCAGGAATGGATATAGGATAAAAAGGGGGTTTTGATGTGGAGAAACGGGAAAGCATGTGGGAGGCGTATCGTCGCCGGGGGCTGAGCCGACGGAGTTTTCTGAAAGGCTGCGTGGCGCTTACGTCGCTGATGGGACTGAGTACGGATATGCTGTCTCAGGTGGTGGAGGCGGCGGAGACGAAGCCGCTGCCGGTGGTGATCTGGCTGCACGGTCACGAATGTACCGGGTGCGATGAATCTTTCATCCGCTCGGCGGCACCGCTGGCGTCAGATTTGGTGCTGACGAATATCGCCTTGGAGTACGATCATCTTCTCTCGGCGGCTTGCGGGGAGCCGTTTGAACATCATTTGGAGGAAACGGTTCAGAAGTATTGGGGGCAGTACATTTTGGCCGTGGAAGGGGCCGTGTCCACCACGGATAACGGGGTCTACTGCATGACCGGCGGCAAGCCCTTTGTGGAGACGCTGCAAAAGGTGGCGCGGGGGGCGGCGGCCATCATCGCCTACGGAACCTGTGCTGTGTCCGGCGGCATTCAAGCGGCGAAGCCGAATCCTACGGGTTCCGGGGGCATTGCCCATTACGTCGGGGCGAAGCAGGTCATCGAGGTGCCGGGATGTCCTCCGATTCCCGAAGTTATGACGGGCGTGGTGATGCACATCGCTCTCTTCGGGAAGCTGCCGACGCTGGACGCGGAGAACCGGCCGCGCCAGTTCTACGGCAACCGCATTCACGATACCTGCTACCGGCGGCCCTTCTTTGATGCGAATATGTTCGCTGACCGCTACGACGATGCGGGGGCGAAAGCGGGCTGGTGTCTTTATAAGTTAGGATGCCGCGGGCCGGAGACGTACAATTCCTGCGGCAATATGCGCTGGTATCACGGGATGTCGTACCCCATTCAGTCGGGGGCGGCCTGTATCGGGTGCAGCAACGCCCATTTTTGGGACGAGGGAGCGTCGTTCTCCGACCGCCTGCCCCAGTATGCTCCTTTGGTGGACATTGACACCATCGGTGCCGCAGCGGCTATCGGTACTACGGCGGCCGTGGCGGTGCACGGCGCACTGAGCGTGGTGCAGCGGCACAAGCGGGACCAGGAAGAGGCAGAAGAGAAAGGGCAGGTGGAGCATAAATGAAGCACGTAGTCGTAGACCCGGTAACGAGAATCGAAGGCCACCTGCGGGTTGAAGTACAGGTGGATGAAGCCACCGGGAAGGTACAGGACGCGGTATCCAGCGGCACGGCGTGGCGCGGCTTGGAGTTGGTGATGAACGATCGGGATCCGCGGGATGCTTGGGCTTACATTCAGCGCATCTGCGGGGTATGTACCACGGCCCACGCCTTGGGGGCCCTGCGGGCGGTGGAGGACGCGCTGGGGATCAAGATCCCGAAAAATGCGAATTACATCCGCAATATCATGGCGGCTTCCCTGACGGTACAGGATCACGTCGTCCACTTCTATCATCTTCACGCGCTGGACTGGGTGAGCCCGGTGGAGGCGCTGAAGGCGAACCCCGAGGCGACGGCGGCCATCCAAAATCAAGTGCTGAATACCTATCAGCTGCCCTTCCGCGGCCCCGCGGGTTTGGAAACGGAGGCCTTCGCGAAGGATCTGCCCCGGGCGACGCCCGCCTACTATAAAGGGGTGCAGGACCGCGTCAAAAAGATCGTGGAGAGCGGCCAGCTGGGGATCTTCGCCGCCCAGTGGTGGGATCACCCCGATTATCAGCTCCTGCCGCCGGAGGTTCATCTCATGGCGGTGGCGCACTATATTGAAATGCTGGACAAGCAGCGGGAACTCGTGATTCCCCATGTGATCTTCGGCGGGAAAAATCCGCATCCCCATTACGTGGTGGGCGGTATGCCATGTTCCATCTCCCTAAACGACGGCAATTCCCCCATCAATACGGCGCGCCTCGCCATCGTGGACCGGGCGATCAACCTGACGAGGGCGCTGGTCAATACGTATTATCTGCCGGATCTTTTAGCCATCGGCGCCACGTACGTTCAGCGAGGCTACACGGACGGCGGCGGGCTGGCGAAGACGCGGGTCTTGGGCTTTGGCGCGTATCCTCTGGAAACTTTCGCGGGGACGGCGAACGGCGATTTTTTCAAGTCGCTCCTGGTGCGTTGCAACGGGGTGGTGGAGGATTTCGCTGCCGGGCCGACGAAAGCGCGGTTTACGGAGGTCAAGGCCGAAGATCTCTCCCATCCCGAAGTCTTCGGCGAGAGCGTGGGCCACGCCTGGTACGAGTACCCGGCGGCGATGGGCGACGCGAAGGCGCTTCATCCGTGGGAAGGGATTACCCAAGCGAAGTACACCGGGCCGAAGATGGGCTCGGCGACGGACTGGAAAGAACTCAACGAGCAGGGGAAATATTCCTGGCTCAAGACGCCGCTTTGGCGCGGTAAGGTCTGCGAGGTCGGCCCTCTGGCCCGCTACATTATCATCTACACGAAGGCCAAGCAGAACCTTTTGCCCGACATGACGTGGGCGGAAAAGATGATGGTGGATCAGGTGGAGGCCGTTTCCAAGGTTTTGAATCTGGCGCCGGAGGTCTGGCTGCCCACCATGGTGGGACGGACGGCAGCCCGGGGGCTGGATGCGCAGCTGGCGGCGGAGATGGCGCGGTTCTTCTTTGATCAGTTGGTGGCGAATATCAACGCGGGAGATACGCAGGTGGCCAACATGGAGAAGTGGGATCCCTCCAGCTGGCCGAAGAAAACCCGGGGGGTAGGGCTTTACGAAGCGCCCCGGGGTGCCCTCAGCCATTGGGTGAACATCGAAAAAGGGCGCATTACGAATTACCAGTGCATCGTGCCAACGACGTGGAACGCCTGCCCCCGGGATGATAAAGCGGGGCACGGCGCCTATGAATTAGCGATGATGGACACGCAGGTGAAGGTGGCGGATAAGCCACTGGAGATCGTGAAGGTCGTTCGCTCTTTTGACCCTTGTATGGCGTGTTCCACGCATCTCTTCAACGCCAAGGGCGAAAAGCTGCGGGTGGTCACTACCGACCCGTACTTGGGCGCCAGTGTCGATGCCTGAGGAGGTGGCGAGATGAAGACAGTACAGACGGTACAGCGGAAGATCTTTTACCTCTTCAGCCCCTTTTTGCGGATCTTCCACTGGGTGATGGTGGATTCCATCATTGTTCTCTTCCTGACGGGCATCCTCATCGGCAAACCCTTGGGGATCATGTCCCTGGAGCCGACCCAGACGATCTTTTTGATGGATCTCGTCCGCAAGCTGCACTTTCTGGCAGCCTTTGTGTTCTGCTCGGCCATCATCCTCCGGGTTTACGGTTTTATCATCAACCGGGGGGACCGGCTCTTTCCCCGCTTTTGGGAAGGACATTTCTATGAGGAAACACTGGATGTGGCCCTTCACTATATGCTGCTCAAAACATCCCATAAATCATACCTCAGAAATCCCTTGGCCCGCATGTCGTACGCGTTTCTCTATGTACTGGTGCTCATTGAGATCCTGACGGGCTTTGCTATGTACAATATGACGGAACCCATGAGCATCGGCGGGCAGATGTTCAGTTGGGTCAATGTGGTGTTAGGCGGCGAGTTCCGCACCCATCTCGTCCATCACTATGTGGCCTGGGGGATCATTCTCTTCGCTACGGGGCACCTCTACATGGTGACCCGGGCAGAGTTCATGGAAGGGGAGAGCGAGGTTTCCAGTATGTTCTCGGGCAGCAAAGTTTTGGCGCATGACCCGGTGGACGCTAACGAAGTGGAGCCTTTGCCCCGGAAATAAGGAAGCACGGGAAAAATGACGGAAGCGAGGGAAAGTGCATGTGCAAAGAATGCGGCTGCGGCCAGACGAACGGCAACACCCGTTTGCAGTTTATCACAACGGGCTATACGGAGGAAAACGCGGCGGCGGTGGAGAAAGAACTTTTAGGGTTGGCGGGGGTGATGTACGTTCATATTCACACCCACGACGGCGAGACCACCATCGACTATGCGCCGGCGAAAACGAAACTGCGGGAGATCATGCAGGTATTTGCCCGGCATGACCTCGACGCCGCGCTGTAAGGACGGACTGCCGCACCGGCCCGCTGGGAGGTCCCACAGGGCAGGCGGCAGTTTCTTTTTTCGGAGGGCAGCATGCACGAAATGGCCATTGCTGAGGGCATTTTAGACATTGCGCTGACGTATGCCCAGGAAAACGACGCGGCCCGGATCACGAAAATAGGCCTGATCGTAGGGGAGATGGCCGGGGTGGAAGTCTCTTCCCTGGCTTTTTGCTGGGAATCCCTGGCGAAGGGGTCGGTGGCTGAGGGGGCGGACTTAGCCGTGGAGCGCAGGCCGATAACGGCGCGCTGCCTCGAATGCGGGCGGGAAGGCGCCGTGGAGCGTTATAATTTCATCTGCCCGGACTGTGGCGGCGTGTTGACATTACTTTCGGGCCGCGAGCTTCGGGTGGCGTATTTGGAGATGGATGAACGTGGAAGTACAGGTCATGAAGGACATCTTGGGGGAGAACGACAAAATCGCGGCGGCGGTGCATGAACGGCTGGTATCGCAGCGGGTTTTTGTGCTGAACCTTTTGGGATCGCCGGGGTCAGGGAAGACGACGCTCCTGGAAAAGACCATGGCGGCCCTCAAGGACGAGATGAAGATGGCGGTCATCGAGGGGGATCTCTTCACCTCGAAGGACGCTGACCGCATCGCCCGCCACGGCGTGCCGGTGATTCAGATCAATACCAGCGGCGGCTGTCATTTGGACGCGCCTATGGTGGAAAAGGCATTGGCGGCGCTCCCTACTGCGGGGTTGGATCTCCTCGTCATCGAGAACGTGGGCAATCTTGTCTGCCCGGCGGAATTTGCCTTGGGGGAGGACGCTAAGGCGGTGGTGCTTTCCGTGACGGAGGGGAACGACAAGCCGATGAAGTATCCCTTGATCTTTAAGGAGTCGGCGCTGACCATCCTCAACAAGATCGACCTCGTCCCCTACACGGATTTTGACGTAGCGGCGGCACAGGAAGACATCGGCACCATTCACCCCGGGGCCATGGTGCTGCCCCTGTCCGCCCGCACCGGGGAAGGGATGGCGGCGTGGCTCGACTGGCTGCGGATCAAGGTGCGCACAAGGCAGGAGGAAGCGCGATGACAGACGCTTTGGATCAGGCGACGGAGATCACGGTGCTGGGCATCGGGAACATCGTTCTTCGGGACGAGGGTTTCGGGGTGCGAGTGGCGGAATATCTGATGGCGCATTATACTTTTCCTGACCGGGTGCAGGTCTTGGACGGCGGCACGCTGGGCATGGAGCTGTTGCGCTTTGTCGCCGGAACGAAACAGCTGCTCCTTTTGGATGCCGTGCGGGGAGAGAAAGCGCCGGGGGAAACGTACCGGCTGGCCGGGACGGAAGTCAAGGCGCATTTTCAGGATAAATTGTCGGCCCACGAGATCGGGATACAAGACATTTTGACGCTGCTCACCCTGACGGGAAAGCCTGTGCCGGAGGTAGTGGTCTTGGGGGCGGAGCCGGTGGATATTTCGGCGGGGATGGCGCTTTCTTCGGCGCTGTCCCCCTTGGTGCCTGAGATGGCGCGGCGGGCGGTGGAGGAATTGGCCCATTGGGGCGTGGCGGCGAAGAAGAAGGCGTAGGAGGCGCGGAGCATGTGTTTAGCGGTATCAGCTAAGATCATTGAGATACAGGACGCGCTGGCAACGGTAGAACTCAGAGGCGTACGGCGCTCCGTCAGCCTGATGCTCCTGCCGGAGGCAAAGGTGGGGGACTATGTGCTGGTGCACGCCGGCTTTGCCATGCAGGTGGTCGGCGAGGCGGATGCGGCGGAGCGGGAAGCCCTCTGGGCGGAGATGAACGGCGCACCGCGCACCGTGAATGAGGTGGGTCGCTGATATGGCGGCAGGAGAAAAAAGCGGCGACGATCGCACCTTGGCGCGGCAGCTCACGGCGGAAATCACCCGCCTTATAAAAGAATGTGGTCGCCCGGTGCGCTTGATGGAGGTCTGCGGTACCCATACGGTGGCCATTTTTCGCGCCGGGCTGCGGCAGGTCCTGCCCCCCGAGGTGGAGTTGATCTCTGGGCCGGGCTGTCCAGTGTGCGTGACGCCGGACAGCTACATCGACGCGGCGCTTTGTTACGGGGCGATGCCGGAGGTCATTTTGACCACCTTCGGGGATATGCTGAAAGTCCCCGGCAGTACGGGGAGCCTGAGCGAGGCGGCGGCGCGGGGGGCGGACGTTCGGGTGGTATATTCGCCCTTGGACAGCCTGCCCATCGCAGCGGAAAATCCGGATAAGCTCGTCATTTTTTTAGCGGTGGGTTTTGAGACTACGGCCCCGGCCATTGCTGCGTCCGTCATGGCGGCGAAAGAACGAGGACTGAAAAATTTCTTTCTCCTCTCCGCCCCGAAACTCGTTCCCCCGGCCATGAAGCTTCTCTTGGACGACCCGGCGACTCAGGTGGACGGCTTCCTTCTCCCCGGCCATGTGGCGGTGGTTACGGGGACGGAGGCGTTCATGTTTTTGCCGCGGGAATACGGACGACCGGGGGTGGTGGCGGGCTTTGAACCGCTGGAACTTCTGCGGGCGATCTATCGCTTTGTCAAAATGATGGCAGCAGGGACACCGCGCATAGAGAACGCCTACGGCCGCGTGGTGCGCCCGGAGGGCAATCCGGCGGCGCGGGCTGTCATGGATGCGGTGTATGAACCGACGGATGCGGACTGGCGGGGATTAGGCCGTATCCCCCGTTCGGGGCTGCGGCTGCGGGATAGTTGGCGGTCGTTTGACATTATGGCGGTGCGTCCGGTTCACACGACGCCGGTGCCGAAAGTGACCGCCTGCCGCTGCGGCGAGGTGCTGAAAGGGCAGGCGACGCCTCGGGACTGCCGCCTCTTCGGCACCGCCTGCGTGCCGGAACACGCCGCCGGGCCTTGCATGGTATCGGTGGAAGGCGTGTGCGCCGCGTGGTACAAATACGGCAGAGGAGCGTTTCAATATGGCGGATGAAACGATACAAATGGCGCACGGTGCGGGGGGACAGATGGGGCGTACCCTCATGGAGGAGTATATCCTGCCCGCCTTGGGAAATCCCATTCTGAACGGCCTTCACGACGGGGCTGTCCTGCCGACAAAAGGACCGGTGGCCTTTACCACCGACTCCTTCGTGGTGCAGCCCCTCTTTTTTCCCGGAGGGAGCATCGGGCGGCTGGCCGTCTGCGGCACGGTGAACGATCTGGCCATGACCGGCGCGGCGGCGCGGTATCTGTCGCTGGCCCTCATCTTGGAAGAAGGCTTCCCGACGGCTGATTTGCGCCGAGTGTTGGCGGATGTGCGGCAGGCGGCAGAGGAAGCCGGTGTCATGATTGTGACCGGGGACACGAAAGTGGTGGGGCGCAGCGCAGGGGATGGTATCTACATCAATACTGCCGGGGTGGGGGAGATGTATCCCGGCGTTTCTATTTCGCCTAAGAACGTGAAGCCTGACATGGACGTCATCGTTTCCGGTTTCTTGGGGGACCACGCGGCGACAGTTATGGCGGCGCGCCACGGCCTCTCCTTGCCGTCGTCGATTAAGAGCGACGCTGCGCCTCTCTCCGATTTGGTGAACACGCTTTTGACGGCGGTTCCCCGGGTCGCCGTTCTTCGCGATCCTACCCGGGGCGGCGCGGCGGCCACACTAAACGAACTGGCTGCCCAAGCCGGGGTGGGCATCCTCTTGGACGAGGAGGCCATTCCCGTGCGGGAAGAAGTGGCCGGGGTCTGTGAACTCTTGGGGTTTGATCCCCTCAATTTGGCGAACGAAGGGAAATGTATTGCCATCGTACCGGCGGAAGATACAGAAAAAGCCATCGCCGCCCTGCATAGTCACCCGCTGGGGCGCGACGCCGCCGTCATCGGTCATACTACGGCGGAGGCTGCCGGACAAGTCGGCCTAAAAACCCCTTTCGGCGGCATCCGCATCGTAGAAATGCCTTTGGGAAGCTTAGTGCCGCGGATTTGTTGAGAAAAACAGCGCCTCTTTCGCTTCCCGAGGGAAGGAACGGGCGCTGTTTCTTTACAACTTGATCGCTGTATCGGGAAGGAAAAAGCATGGAGGAACTGATTTTGGCCTGTCCTACCCTGCGGCGGGAACTGCTTGCCTTATGCGCAGGGAAAGAGATCCCGCTGCGGTTTCTCCCCGGGCGGCTGCACCGGGATCCGCAGGAATTGCGGGCCTACTTACAGGAAACTTTGCAGACATTGAAGGGCATCCGGCGGGTGTACCTTTGTCCTTCGGGGTGCGGCGGCGGGACGGCGGGACTTCAGGCAGGGGAGGCCGAGTTGGTCATTCCCCGCACCCGCGACTGTTTGGACATCCTTCTCTCCGGGGAAAAATTGAGCGCTTTGAAGCGGGACATTCGCGGCGTCTTCATGACCGCGAGCTGGGCTGCCTACACGAAAAATTCGGAGATCGATTATGACCGGGTGATAGCGCGGATGGGGAAAGAAGAGGGGAGGGACTATCTTCGCCGCCTCTATCGACCGATTCGCAATTTCTATCTCATCGACACCGGCTGTTATGATTTGCGCCCGGTAGAGGCCTATGTCGCGCCGCTGGCGGAGCTGGTGGAGGCGTCCGTCACGGTCGTCCCCGGGCCCTGCGGTATTTTGCATAAGATGGCAGCGGGGCGCATCGACGAAGATTTTTTGATCCTTTCGCCGGGGGAAACGGTACCAAAGGATGGCTTTCTGCCGAATGTTTGACGGAAACGTGCGGATGTTCTGCAGCCGCCATATCAACTACACTGCGCCTCGAGGACGGGAAACTTGTTTACGAGAGACGCACTCTGTGGCGAGGTTCTTTTCATGACCGGTCATCTTTGGGGGAGGGCGGCTACGGCTTCTTTCAGCACCCGGCCGATGGGGCTTCGGATCACTAAATCGGCGCTGGCGTCAGCGTGCGTTTCGGTCTGGTTGATGAGAACCAGATGGCGCCCTTGAAAATAATCGATGAGCCCCGCCGCCGGATAGACGACGAGGGAGGTGCCGCCTACGATGAGGGTATCGGCGTCGCGAATGGCACGGATAGATTTTTCTAAGACATCAGGATCCAGCCCTTCCCCGTAGAGGACGACGCCGGGGCGTACCAGGCCGCCGCAGGCTTCGCAGTATGGAATGGGTTTGTGTTCTTCCTGCAGGACGTACGCCGTCGGGTAGATTGTGCCGCAGACGGTGCATGGCCAGCGGGCAATCGAGCCGTGCAGCTCACAGACGTTTTGGGAGCCTGCCGCCTGATGAAGCCCGTCGATGTTTTGCGTGACGACCAAGCGCACGATGCCGCGCCGTTCCAACTCGGCCAGTGCCTCGTGTCCGGCGTTGGGCCTGATGTTATGAAAGATGCGATGTTCGCGGTAAAATTCAAAAAAGGCTTCGGGATGATGTACCAAAAAGCTGTGGGACGCCATTTCTTCTGGGCGAAATTCCTGATGGAGCTTTCGGTTGTATATACCGTTTGCGCTGCGAAAATCCGGCACGCCGGACTCCGTGGACATGCCGGCGCCGCCAAAAAAGACCGCCCCATGGCTGCTTTTGAGTATGGAGGCAAGTTTTTCTACATCGGTCATAAGCGTGGCTCCTCCTATATTTTTTATATTGCTGCGACAAAAGAAAACGGCTGTGTCCTTTGCTCTGCTTTTTACGGCAGGGTAAAGGCCGCGGCCGTTTTTCGTTGATGTTTTACCTGATCATTTCCTCTAACCCACTCACGCTGATGAAACTTTATTCCGTGAGGATCGTGATGCGGCCTTCGCCGGTGGGGTTTTCGTATCCTTCGCCTATGACGCCGCTGTTTTCTTTGATGAATTCAGCGATGGCGTCAAGGTCGGAGATGTTTGTATCTCGGAGGATGGGTGTCCCGTCGAACATGGTGATGCCGTTGCCGCCGTTGCGCATGATGTAGGCAGTGCCGCTGACGGTGTAATCTTCTGTGAGATCGAGGGGTTCACCGTCCACCATGACGTCTTTTACGCGGCGTTCTCCTGCGACCTCAACAAAGCCGCCCTGCTCGTTGAGTTTAACCGAGGAAGGGATACGGGCGTCGATGGTGTAGGTGAGTCCCGAGACCTGCATGAAGCCGCCGTTTTCTTCCGGGTAGTTCATGGCGCCGAGTTCCAGCGCATCTAAGAGCTGGGCGCCGGAGATGCTCCGCACCACGAGGGTATTGCTGAAGGGGAAGGTCGTGGCCAGGGATTTGTACGTTACCGTGCCTTCGGGAATAGGTGCTCGAAAAGAGCCGCCGTTGACGAGGGCAACGTCCGTGTGCAGTGTGGCTCGTACGGCGTCGGCCACGAAGTCACCCAAGTTTGTCTCGCCGCAGCGGACGCGGCGCACGCCGTCAATGTCCGTCTCTAACGTCACTTCCATACGACCGACAGGCTGGCCGAGGGTTTCGTCTACTTTTTGCAGTTCTTCATCCACGATGGCCTTGACGGCGGGATCGGGAGGCGGCAGTTCCCGGACGAGCTCTGAGGTTAGGGTCCCGTCGTCGTGGATGACGATTTTTCCCACGGTGGCGAGTTTCGTGCCCGTCTGGGCGACGATCACGTCTTCGCCATTTTTATTCTTGTCCACGCGGGAATACTGTTCGTGGGAATGGCCGTCGATGATGGCGTTGATGCCAGTGGTATGGGATGCAACAGCGCCGCTGGACCAGGCGGAGATGGCCCCGTTGGTTCCTAAATGCCCCACTAAGATGACGAACTGCGACCCTTCGGCCCGCGCTTCATCTACCGCCGCTTGTATGTGGGCATAGAGATTCGTGCCGTCTTTATCCTCGCAGAAGGTGTAAATGAATTTTCCTTCGTCGTTTTGGAAAAATACCGGCGTGGAGGAAATCAACGTCTCCGGAGTCGTCACGCCGACGAAAGCGATCTTTTTCCCGTCCAGCGTAAAGATCTTATAGCTGGGCAGCAGGGGGTTGCCCGTTCTTTTGTCTAAAAAGTTGCAGCTATAATAACCGCATTTTTGCTGGGGGGCGAGTTCCAAGAAGCGGGTTATGCCAAAATCATACTCGTGGTTGCCGGGAATTGCAAAATCATAGCCGACGCTGTTCATGATGCGGATGATAGCCGCGCCTTCCGTGAGGCTGCCCAGAGGTTCTCCTTGAATGGCGTCTCCCGCGTCCACTAAGAGAACATTGGGATTTTTCTTCATAAGGTCATGTTTGTACTGGGCGAGTTGAGCGATGTGGAGGTTCTGGGCCACGCCGCAGTGAATGTCGTTGGTGTGGAGAACCACGACTTCAGCCCAGGCGGTGAGGGGCAGGAAAAAGAGGCCCAGGGCCGTAAAGAGGCCGACCAAGCGCTTACGGATGATACAGTTCATGACTTTTCCTCCTCGTCGATGTCCTTATTGGCTCTTCACGGATGTGAAAAGCCCTTATTATCATTGTATGATGGGGATGTACATTTGTCAATCTGCACCACGAGAGAAAGCCTTGATTTGATGGCGCTGCGTAAAAAATCGGAGGAAAGTCCTGTGAGTCTGGAGGCTAGGAATTTGCCGCGGCGGAGATTTCGTGCTAAAATACAACGTCGTATTTCTTTATTTGGAAGGAAGAAGGAACGGGTATGATCATTACGTTGGCGAGACAGTGTGGCAGCGGCGGAACGCAGGTGGGGCGGGCGCTTTCGGAGAAGTACCGGCTGCCCCTTTTCGACATGCGGGCGCTGAGCGAGGCGGGGAAGGCGACGGGGCTTTTCGAGCGGACGCCGGAATTTTTTGCTGAGCGGCCCATGAACAGTCTTTTGTCGGCGATTTCCCTGGCAGCGGATAAGAGCGGGGTGCGCCGCGGGGCGGAGAAGATATTAGCGGAGCTTTTGCCGCCGGACGATTTTATCCTCATCGGCCGCTGCGGCAACGTGGTGTACGGCGACCGGCCGAACTGCGTGCGCGTATTCCTCTGCGGCGAGTTCGTGGCGCGGGTGAAGGTGCTGAGGGAGCGCTACAGCCTCTCCCAATCGACGGCCGAAGAGCGGGTGAGGGAAAATGACGAAAACCGGCTGGCCTATCATAAATATTATACGGGCGAAGTCTGGGGCAAGGCCGATCAGTATGATCTGACGATCAATAGCTGCCGTTTGGGGTTCATCCGGACGGAAGAGCTGATTGAGCATTACGTGGATCAGGTGCTGGGCCGCTGACCGATGCCGCGCTGAGCTGGATAGTTTTGACGCGGCGAATGACGCCGGGGATATACGTCCTTAACGGGCCTCACGCGGGTCGGGTAGAAGGCGTTGGACCCGCTGATATTTTGAAGGAGAAGGGTTTATCGTGAACTATATCAAGCAGTTTTCTGTTATTCTCTTGTTTGCTTTTTTGGGAGAGATTTTGCGCGCCGTCATTCCCTTGCCGGTACCGGCAAGCATTTACGGCATTTTATTGCTCTTTTTGGCACTGGAGCGCAGATGGCTGGGGGCGGGGGATATCCGGGAGGCAGTGAGTTTTCTGATCCAGATCATGCCGATCCTCTTTGTGCCTCCCGCAGTAGGGATCATGCAGGCCTGGGGCGTTTTGAAGCCGGATCTGGGGCCGTACCTCCTGATCGTCATCGCTTCTACGGTGCTGGTCATCCTCGTCACCGGCCGGTTCACTCAGTTCATCCTCCGCGCTCAGATGCACCGCCTGCGGGCTAAAGCGCTTCACGAAAAGAACGCCGGCTAAGTTCATTAAGTTTGGGAAAAACTAAATATATAAAGATATGATTAGATGTAGAAAAAGAGGCATTTGTATGAGCGAATTTTGGCAGACTTCCATCTTTTTCGGCGTGTTCATCACCATCGCGTTTTATGGCGCGGGCATCGTCGTTAAAAGCAAGCTGAAATGGATGATTTTTAATCCGCTGCTGGTGGGCATTGTGCTGACCATCGGTTTTTTGGCGATCTTCGGCATCGATTATGGGACGTATTACGCCAGTGCAAAGTATATCGGCTGGCTCCTGACCCCGGCGACCATCGCCCTGGCGTTGCCGCTCTATGAGCAGTTGGGCATGATGCGGCGCAATTTTGCCGCCGTTTTGGCGGGCGTCACGGCCAGCGTAGTCACCAGCCTGACGACGGTGCTGGCGTTGTCGGCTCTCTTCCACCTGAGCCATATTTCTTATGTAACGCTGCTCCCTAAGTCCATCACCACGGCCATCGGCATGGGGGTGACGGAAGAATTGGGCGGTTATGTGGCGATCACGGCCACCGTCATCATTATGACCGGGATCTTAGGCAACATGATCGCAGAGCCGCTCTGTCGCTGGGCGAAGATCGAGAATCCCATCGCCCGGGGGATTGCCATTGGCTCGGCCTCCCACGCCATCGGCACGGTGAAGGCGATGGAAATGGGAGCGGTAGAGGGGGCGATGAGTTCGCTGGCCCTCATCGCCGCCGGTATTATCACCGTATTTGCCGCCAGCTTTTACGCCGCCTGGCTGTGAAGGCGCAGGAGGCCTGAGGGGGCGGCTGGCATCGTGAGAGACTGGCACTCTGGGAAAAAGTACGGCCGGCGCAGGAGACAGCCGATGGCACAGTATAGCGAATAAAGAAAGGCCCCTCCGCGGTGGGATGCGGAAGGGCCTTTCCTTATTCGCAGGGGATGGGGGAAGGCGCTATGGGGTGACGGACAGTGGTACGCCATAGGCCGTGATCGTACCGTCGGCATTAACGAAGAGGGCAGAAGCGCCGTCGGGAAGAAGGGACACACCGTCCTCTCCCAACACGAAGAGCGCCGTGGAAAGGATGTCAGCGTTGAGACCGGCTTCCGGATCCTCCGGCGGCAGGCAGAGGACGACCTCGGCGACGCCGTTTTCTACCGGCCACCCGGTGCGCGGGTCGATGATGTGATGATAGCGCCGTCCGTCCGTAGCAAAGAAATGCTCGTAGTCGCCGGAGACAGCGAGGAGGGCATTGGCGAGGGACAGGACGCCTAAGGGTTCCGATGGCTCTCGGCGGGGGTGGCGCAGGGCGATCTGCCACGGCCGGCCCGGCGTTTTTTCCCCCACGGCGCAAAGAGAGCTGGTTCCTAAGCTGATGAGGCCGCTCTCAATGTGATGGGCGGTGAAAATGCGGCGCGCCTCATCGATGGCCAGACCCTTCAGCGCGCCGCCGGGATCAATGGCCATGCCTGCCGGCAGATAGGCATGGCCGTCGGTAAGGTCTAATTGCTGCCAATCCACATGGATGCGTGCCGCCTCGACGTCGGCTTCCTGGGGAACGACCCGGCGGGCGAGGGCGTCTCGCCAGAGTTGGGTGAGAGGGCCGACGGTGATGTCCCACGCCCCCTTTGTCTGCGCAGCATACTTTTTAGACCGGGACAGGAGCCGTTGGGTTTCTGGCGCGATGGGGACGGATTCCCGACCTGCCGCCGCGTTGAGCCGGGCGATATCGCTGGCGGGGTTTTCCGCGTCCAGAAGTGCGTCCAAGGCGTGCAGCCGGGCAAGGGTTTCGTCGAGAGCGTCTTCGGCCTCCGGCCCCGCCGCTTCTAAGGTGATGACGGTGCCGCAGGCGATGGCGCGCCGTACCGCGCGGGAGGAAGCGGCGCCGGACTCCGCTGTTTCGGCAGCTTTCGGCCTGGGAGGCGCAGAGGCGACACTTTTTTGCTCCTCCAGGGCGGCGGGAAGCGGTGCGCAGCCGCCAGTGCAGAGGAGGAGGGCGATGAGGGGGAAGAATAACGACCGCGGCTTAGCGACTGAAAAAATCGTGGCGGTAAAAAAATGTGTGAAGAAAGAAAACAATGTCTCCAACTCCTTATGCGCCGCGGGAAAATACCGGGAAAATATATTGACAGGGATTTTCCCTTGTACTATAATGAGTTTGTTCTTGAGGATAGTTCTCAATTTCTTTCCTATATTATCATTATAGTGGCCGAAGGACGGGAACGCAACCGGCCGGGATTTAGGGGGTTTTGTTTTTGAACGTCATCGAAGCTTTTCACCGGGGAGGACCGGTGATGTATTTGCTTTTGCTCTGCTCCCTCAGCGTGGCGGCCATCGCCATCGATCGCTTCCTGTTTTACCGGCGGGCGGCGGCGGGCGGAAAAGAGCTTCTGGCCCGTATGACGAGTCAGCGCGGCGCGGGGCTGCGGGATCTTTCCCTCGAAGGGAACGCGGACGGCGTGGCAGCGTTTCTCCTAAAGGCCGGACAAGGGGCGGCGGCCGCTGCCGGAGACGTGACGCTGGCGGTGGAATCGGCCTACAGTGAAGCGGCTATGCAGCTTCGCGCCCGACTCAATTATCTTTCCATGATCGTGACGCTGGCGCCCCTCTTGGGCCTCTTGGGGACGATCTTCGGCATGATTGAGTCCTTTAACGTGTTTAATCTCTCGGCGGAGGAACCGCTGGCCATTACCGGCGGTATCGGCGAAGCTTTGACGGCCACAGCTTTCGGCCTGTGCGTTGCCATCTTTGCTCTCGTTGTTCACACCGTTTTCGCCCAGCGCCTTGATCAGATCCTGGCGCTGATGGACCGGGTCTCAGCGGTTACCATGTCGGGACTTCGGGGATCGAGCGGAGATGATGGCCATGCGGCGTGACTATCGCATCGAGAAAGAACCGACGGTCGTGATCATCCCCATGATCGACATCATGCTCTTTTTATTGGTGTTCTTTATGATCAGCACCATTTATATGGTGCAGGCCAATACGCTGCCGGTGAATCTTCCGGCGGCGGCCGCGGCGCGCCGCGAGACACGCCCGCACATCGTGGCCATCACGGTGCAGGCGGACGGAACGATTCAGTACGAGCGGGATGCGGTGCGGCCATCGGAGCTCTCCCCCCATGTCCGTCAGGCCTTAGCCAATGACACGGAAACGATCTTCGTCCTCCGGGGCGATAAGCAGGCAACTTACGAAAATATTGTGGCGGTGCTGGATGTGCTGAAACAGTGCGGGGCTCGTCATGTTTCCATCGCGACGGAGCGCAAGGGGGGGCAGTAATATGAATTACCCCAGCCACTGGCGCTTGGCGTACTTCCTGGCATTCTTCTTTCACTTAGGGGCGTGGCTCTTTGTCAGTCTGGCCCTGCCGCATTTGACTCTGTCACTGCCCCAACCGGAACCGGTGCAGGAAATCGAGTGGACAGCGGATCTTCCTCCCGGCGCGGGAGATCCCGATTTGCCGCCCAGCGAAGATACCGCCGCCGGACTTCCTTCACCGACAGAGGCGGTGGCCGAAGCGGATGACACCGCGTCACTCCCCGAAGATGATGCGCCGCCCCTCGAGGAAGAGACCCCCATCGTGGCGGAAGACGCTGCGTCGGCCATCGCCCAGCTCAAGAAAACGGAAGAAGAAGGGAAGGACGATGGCAAGGGGCATACCATCATCATCCGCAGCAGCGGAGGCGGTGGACAGCAGATGGGTGAGAACGCCAAACTGATCAAACCCTTTTACCCTGCTCCCGGCGTGGTGTCCTTCGGCGGGCGAGTGAGCGTTTCGGCGCGCATCGGGAAGGACGGCCGGATCAAGGAGACGAAGATCATGGTTACATCGGGACGTCCCTTAGTGGACGCGGTGGCCATGTCCTGCGCTCGTAAATGGGTATATAAACCTGCTACCGATCATCACGGCCAACCTATGGAGTGCAACGCCATCATCAGTATCCCCTTTTCCCGCCATTGATGGGCAAGATGTTTTGCTCCGGCAGGAGATTGCCGGGAAGAGGCTTTGGGGACGGGGCGGTTCGGACGCAACGATTGAGAATGAAAACAGCTCATGATAGGGAAAGGAGCGAACAGATAGATGCGCTTTTTATTTAGCTTCTTGATGGCCGTCTTCTGCTTTTTGCCTGTTTCTCCGGCGCTGGCCGCGCAGACGTGGCAGCAGGTGGGGGAGCATATCCATCAAGCCACGGCGGCGGCGATGGAGCTCTACGCAGCGGGAGACGTAGCCGGGGCCAAGAAGGGAATCAATGACGTATACTACGCCATTTACGAAAAAGACGGATTGGAAATGGCCGTCCGCAATACGGTGGCGGCGAAAAACGCCAATATGACGGAGTATCAGTTCAATAAGCTGAAAAAGGCTATGACCGACGGCAAGTCGGTACAGGAAGTGCAGGCCGAGGCGGACAAGGTCCTGGAGATGATTGATTTTGATATCGGGATTCTGTCCCGAAACGGAGGCCCTTCCGGTGGCTGGGCCTCCTTCTGGCCGGCTTTCGTCATTTTGCTTCGCGAAGGCGTGGAGGCTATTCTGGTTTTGGTGGCCATCATCGCTTACCTCGGCCGGGCGGGACATGAGAAGTATCTTAGCACCGTCTATAACTGGGCCATCGCCGGGATTGTGGCCAGCTTTATCACGGCTTACATCTGCTCGGTACTCTTAGAGTCGGCGGAGACCGGCGCCAGCCGCGAGACGATCGAGGGCTTCACGGCGCTGACGGCGGTGGTGGTGCTCCTTTCCACCAGCGCATGGATGGGCAGCAAGGCCCAGGGGGACGCCTGGAAGAAGTACATTGAGGGCATGGTGGGGAGCACCATTTCCACCGGGAAACTTCGGGCCTTGGGCTTTGCCGCTTTCCTGGCGGTTTATCGCGAGGGAGCGGAGGTCGTTCTCTTCTATCAGGCGCTCTTCAACAACGCGTCTGGAGATATTGAGATGATTTGGTTGGGCTTCGCCGCCGGGTGCGCGGTGCTGGCAATTCTCTTCTTCCTCATGCAGACGGGGGCACTCCGCATCCCGCTGCGTCCATTCTTCTTAGGCACCAGCCTTCTCATGTTCCTCCTTGCCGTTAGCTTTACCGGCGGCGGCATCGAAGCACTCCAGGAGGCAGAGATGGTCAGCATGACCCTCGTGCGGGGGATTCCCGTGCCCACCATCGATCTCCTGGGCATTTACCCCACTTATGAAACGCTGATTCCGCAGCTCGTTTTAGTGCTGGCGGCGGTGATCGCGGTTTTCTATAAGAGGCAGTCGGGCAAAGCCTCGGCAGCCTGATATCAATAATTTTATTAGGGAGGGTTCTATTTATGAAGATTTTTGGTCTCAAGAAACTCAAGATGGCTCTGGCCATCGGAGCGTGCGCGGCGGCGCTGACGGGATTTTCTGCTCCGGCGCAGGCGGCGGGCTTCCAGGAATATCCTATTGGGGATACCCAGGAGGATACGAAGAACCATTTCAATGTGGCGCTGGTTTACTTCCAGCCGATCGAGATGCTGCCCGCGGGCATGATGCTCAGCCCGGATCAGTCCGATATCCACATTGAGACGGACATCCACGCGACGGAAGGCAACGACACGGGCTTCGGCGTGGGCGAGTGGATTCCCTATCTGACGGTTCACTACAAATTCACGAAGCGGGAGACGGGCGAAAGCCTTGAGGGCGTCTTCATGCCGATGAACGCCGACGACGGCCCTCACTACGGCGCGAACGTCAAGATGCTGGGCGCCGGTACCTATGACTGCGATTTCTACATCGACAGCCCGCTTCGTATGAACTACGGTCTGCACGTCGATAAGGAAACGGGGGTCAAAGGCCGCCTCTGGGAAGAGCCGGTTCACATGCACTGGGTCTTTGAGTACGTTCCCCGGCACTGGTAATACGGTAACTGAACGAGGCCGGACGGGCGGCGGTGCTGCCCTAGTCCGCGCCCGCGGATGAATGGGAAGTGGAGAGTGACGGGGGAAAGCCTTGGGCTTTATTCGTTGCCCTCCATTTTTCCATACATATAAGGACGGAGGCTTATGATACAGTTATTTTTGCGGCAAATGATCCCGGCCATGGAGCAGGGGGTCATGCTGACCGTGCCGCTGGCTATTTTGCTGGCGCTCCTCTCCAGCTTGTCCTACCCCGAGTTTCGGCGTAAGTTCTGGCGGGCCATGAAGTGGGGGATATTCGTATCGCTCTTCTTCGCGGCGGTCAAGACCGGGACGCGGCAGGCCGTGAGCCGGGAGGGCTTTGAAGGTGTGGCCATCTTTGCGTCCCTTTTGAGCGAGATATCGCTCCTGGCGCTCCTCTCTCGCCCGGCGGCAGCGGTGGCCCGGGCGCGGCTCATCGGCATCGCATCCGTGGTATTGGTGATTTCCCTTTGGGCGTATCACGGGCTGGAGCTGTGGCTCATGCCGGTGAGCATCGCCATCGCCGCCACGGGAGAATTTTTCACGCTGGATGTGCTGGTGAAATCCTTGGGTTACGGCAGCGGACTGCTCTTGGGCTTTTTGAGCGGCTATCTCGTCTACAAAGCGTCCGCGGCACTTTTCTACGGACGGCTCCTCTTCGTTTACGCGGTGCAGATCACTGGCTGCATCGTGCAGCAGGGCATCTATCTCATTCAGATCATGATGATTCGCCACATCGTGAGTGGAGCGGCATTGATGGGGGTCATGGCGCCTCTCATCGACAATCAGCGCCTCGTCATCTTCCTGATCTTCTTCGTCACCTTGGTGGTGCCGGTGACCCAGTTCCTTCAGCCGAAGCCGGTGCGTCCGGCGGAGGCCAATCCCGCGCAGTACCGTAAGCTCTTAGCGGCGGCGAAGCATAAGCTGCGCTGGGGGAGCGGCGTAGTCGTCTCCCTGGTGGTGATGGTGCTCTTATCGAGCTTTGGCTACACCTTCGCGAACAAAAAGGAAGAGCTGGTTCCCGCCGTGCCCATTCAGGCCGAAGCAGGATACGTTCGGGTGCCCCTCGAAGACGTCAACGACGGGCATCTTCATCGCTATGTTTATCGTACGGAAAATTCCACGATGGTGCGGTTCATCATCATCAAAAAGGGCGGCTCCGCTTACGGCGTAGGCCTTGATGCCTGTGAGGTCTGCGGGCCTACGGGCTACTATGAGCGGGACGATCAGGTCATCTGCAAGCTGTGCGACGTGATCATGAACAAGGCAACCATCGGTATGCCGGGGGGCTGCAATCCGGTGCCGGTGAAGTACGATGTGGACAGCGGGACCATCCGCATCGAGCAGTCGATCTTAGAAAAAGAAGCGAAACGGTTCCGGTGAGAAAGGGGGCAGCATTTTGTTCTGGCAAATGGTAAAAGGGGCGCTGCTCCGGCAGAAGGGCCGCTTCCTGCTCATCGCCCTCACGGTGGCGCTGGGGGTCTCTCTGGCGACGGCCATGCTCGACGTGGCCTTTGACGTGGGGGACAAGGTCAATCAGGAGCTGAAAGCCTACGGGGCGAATATTACCGTGACGCCGCGCACCCAGCGGATATTAAAGGACGTCTACGGCCTTTCCGATCGGGCCGGTCATCGTGATTATCTCCGGGAGCAGGATTTGGGCAACATCAAGACCATCTTCTGGACGAACAATATTGTGGCCTTTGCGCCGTCGCTGGAAGAGACCCTCACCCTCGCCGACGGTACGGAGGCCCCTCTCGTAGGGACCTGGTTTGAAAATACCCTGACGCTTCCCACGGGAGAGACGACCACCACCGGCGTAAAGGAAATGAAATCCTGGTGGCAGGTGGAAGGAAGCTGGCCCCAGGACGGCGGCGACGCCGTTATGGTAGGCAAAAAGTTGGCCGCGAAGTTAGGCGTAAAGCCCGGCGATACCATCACCGGAAAGGACGCGACGGGGCAGGATAAGACCCTGCCGATCTGCGGCATCGTCAGCGGCGGCGGGGCAGAGGAAGATCAAATCGTCGCGCCGCTGGCGCTGGCCCAGGCACTCACCGACCGTGCCGGGCGGGTGTCTTCCGTGGAGGTCAGTGCCATCACCACGCCGGAGAACGATCTGGCCCGCAAGGCGGCGGCCAATCCCAAGGCCCTCTCCCAGCGGGAATACGATATCTGGTACTGCACCGCGTACGTTGGTTCCATCGCCTTTCAGATCGAGGAAGTGATTCCCGGCTCGGTGGCCCGGCCGGTGCGGCAGATCGCGGAATCGGAAGGCAAGATCTTGGATAAGACGCAGCTGCTGATGCTCCTCATCACGGTCTTGAGTCTCCTCTCTTCAGCCCTTGGGGTATCGAACCTCATCAGCGCTAACGTCATGGAGCGCAGCCGGGAATTAGGTCTGCTCAAGGCATTGGGGGCCTCGAATTTAGCCGTATCCCTTTTAGTCCTGGCGGAGCTTTTCGCGGCGGGTCTTGTGGGCGGTGTCGCGGGTTACTTTGCCGGGTTGGGATTCGCCCAGCTCATCGGCGAGACGGTGTTCGGTTCGGGGATTGCGGTCAATCTTCTGGTCATCCCCGTGGTGGCTGTGCTCTTGACTCTGGTGCTTTTGGGCGGCAGCATCCCCGCCATCCGGCTCCTCTTGTCGCTGCAACCGGCGGAAGTTCTTCATGGCAGGTGATACGTAATGGCGAAATTTAAAATGTTTTTGGTGATGGTCCTATCCTCCATGACGCGGCGCAAGGCCCGCCTCTTTATCACCCTGTTGGCGGTGGCCATCGGCGCTACCATTATTTCCGGGATGATCACCGTCTATCGGGAAGTGCCGGCTCAGATGGGACGGGCGTTTCGCGCTTACGGGGCGAATCTCCTGATTCTGCCGGCGGGGGAAAGGGACAGCCTGCCCCAGGAGGAAATGAGCAAGGTGCGAAAGGCGCTGGCCGGCTACGAGATCGTCGGCGCGACCCCCTTTCTCTACGACACTTTGGCTGTCAATAAACAGTCGGTCATCGTGGGAGGGACGGATTTCGGGGAGCTGCAAAAAGTCAGCCCTTACTGGCAAATTGAAGGCGCGTATCCCGCCGAGGGACAGAGAGAGATTCTCTTGGGAGCGGAATTTGCCCAGCAGTTAGGGGTAAAGGTCGGACAGACCGTGACCCTGAGTGCCGGAGAAGGAAAGCGGGTATCGAACTTCACCATTTCCGGCATCGTCCGCACCGGCGGGAAGGAAGAGCAGTTAGCCTACGTGGACCTCGCCCGCCTTCAGCAGATCACCGAGCATCCTGGGGTCATCAGCCTCGCTCAGCTCAGTATCGTGGCGGACGGTGAGAAGTTGGACGCCGTGACCGGTCTCATTGCCAAGGATGCTCCGGAAGTTGTTCCGCAGCCGGTGAAGCAGATCGCTCATGCCGAGGGAACGGTGCTGGGTAAACTCCAGGCGTTGGTCTTTTTAGTGACCATCGTGGTGCTGGTTCTGACCCTCATCTGCGTCAGCACTACTATGATGGCTGTGGTGACGGAGCGCCGCAAGGAAATCGGCCTGAAAAAAGCCTTGGGGGCGGACAATCGGGACATTGTGCTGGAATTTTTGGGGAACGGCTGCCTTTTAGGGGCGTTTGGCGGCGTGATCGGCGCGGGACTGGGCTTTTTGTTCGCTCAGAGCGTCAGCCTTCACGTCTTTGGACGAGGGATCGAATTTTCGCCCCCGATCGCCATCTTTTCCCTGATTTTGTCTGTGGTGGTCACCGGGCTGGCCAGCCTGGTGCCGGTGCGTATCGCTACTCAGGTAGACCCGGCCATCGTGCTGCGGGGCGAGTGAGGAGGAGCTTATGAGCCTGTTAAAATTGGAAAACGTGACAATGGACTATAACGGCAAGGTTAAGGCGTTGGACAACGTCAACCTCACCGTAGAATCCGGAGACTGGCTGGCCATTATGGGGCCCTCTGGGTCGGGCAAGACGACACTGATGAACATCATCGGCTGCATGGATACGCCGACTTCGGGGACGGTGGTTTTAGACGGCATTGATCTGACCCAGGCCACGCGCCCGGAACTTACCCGGGTGCGCCGGGATAAAATCGGCATCGTGTTTCAGCAGTTCCACATGGTTCCCTATCTGACCGCCGTGGAAAACGTCATGGTGGCCCAGTATTACCACAGTATGCCGGATCGAGAGGAAGCGCTGGCGGCTTTGGAGCGGGTGGGGCTTCGAGATCGTGCCGACCATCTCCCCAGCCAGCTTTCAGGGGGTGAGCAGCAGCGCGTCTGCATTGCCCGCGCCCTCATCAATTATCCGGTGCTGATCTTGGCTGACGAGCCTACAGGCAATTTGGACGAGGCCAATCAACAGCTGGTCATGAAGATCTTTCATGAACTCCACGATGAAGGCCATACCATCCTGACCGTCACCCATTCGTCGGAAGTGGGGGCCGAAGCGGAGCACTCCATCATCTTAGAACATGGGCGTATTAAATCATGAGGAAGGGAATTACGATGAAGAAAATCGTCACCAGTGGACTGCTTTTAGCAGCCATGATGGCCTTGGCGGGCTGCGGGCAGGAGAAAAAGCCTGAACCGGCGAAACCGGCGGCCGCCTTTGATCTGAATAAAGCGAAAGACGGCACGTACACCGCGGAAAGCTCCTCTGACAGCTACATGGGCCGAGGCCGGCTCACGGTCGTCATCAAGGATCACAAGATCGTGGCGGCGGATTTTGTGGGTCTTTCCCCTGACGGGAAGGTAAAGGACGATACCTACGGCATGACCGACGGGCAGATCAAAGATGAACGCAAGTATAAGATCGCCCAGAGCGCCCTCAAGGCGAATAATTCCTACGGAGCTCAGCTCATAGAGACGCAAAAGCCGGGCGAGGTGGACGCCATCGCCGGGGCGACGGTTTCTTATGATCAATTTATGGAAACGGCGCAAAATGTTCTTGAACAGGCGCAAAAGTAAGGGGGCCGCGATAGCGGTTCTGACATTAGGCTTGGCCGCGCTGGCGCTCTTTGCGCCGCGCGGCTTTTTGCCGTGGCGGGGGGACGCCTCTTCGCCGGTGGGGGAACGAGACGCCGGCGGGGAAGCGTCCTCCCGGGTGGCGGTCGTCACGGTGGACGGTGTCGTGTGGGGAACCCTGCCCTTGTCGCGGGAAGGTGGACGGGAGGTTTTTACTGTGGAGACGCCTCGGGGCTGGAACCGCCTCGTCCTTCAAGGGGGCACTGTGGCGGTAGAGGATGCGAACTGTCCCACCCATATCTGTCAAAAGCAAGGGCCGATTTCTCACCCCGGAGAAATCATCGCCTGTCTGCCCCATAAGCTTCTCATTGAAGTGCGGGAAGCGCCATGAACAGGGGAAAGAAGACGGAAGATAGGGGGAACAGCGGGGAGAGGATGTCCGTCGCTCGCCGGATCGTCCTCTTGGGGCTGTTCGTGTCGTTGGCACTGGTGCTTTCCTGGGCGGAAAATTTTCTGCCCCTTCCCGGCTTTTTGCCCGGCGCGAAGTTAGGCCTTGCCAATCTCGTCACTCTATTGGCGCTCTATCTGTTGCCTTCGTGGCACGATGCCGCCCTCGTACTTTTTTTGCGGGTGGTGCTGGGCAGTCTCGTCGCTGGAGGCGGTGCCTTTTGGTACAGCGCCGTTGGCGCCGCCGTCAGCTTCCCCCTCATGTGCGTTTTGCGCCGCTTCGGGATAGGCGTGGTGGGGGTAAGTGCGGCGGGGGGCATCGCTCACAATATGGGGCAGCTCGCCGCCGCCATGCTGGTTCTCCGCACCTTTGCCCTCGCCGCCTACGCCCCCATATTGGCCGCCGCCGGTCTCGCCGCCGGCGTCGCCGTCGGCCTCCTTGCCGCCGCGCTTTTACCACGGTTGAAGGGGCGGGGATATTTTTGATCTGCCCCATTTTGCCGGTTTCCGTATCTTTATCCTGTTCCTTCCCCGTTTCTCGTTTGAAAATATCATTAAAATATGCTATTATAATTTCATTCATTTCGTATTTTACATCATGCAAGGAGGCCTTTATCGCGTGAAAAAGAAGGATCTGGCAAGAAAGATTACGAGCTGGCTCACCTTGGGCGCCTTTTCGTTGCAGCCGTCTCTTTCTTTTGCCGCAGACATCGTTGCCGACGCCTCCGCACCTGAAGCGCAGTGTCCCTATGTGACGGAGACGGCAACTGGTATTCCTCTCGTACAGATCGCCCGCCCCGACGGGAGCGACGTCTCCGTGAACCGCTACGAGGCGTTCAGTGTCCCAGAAAGCGGTGCCATCCTCAACAACGCCTTCCTCTTCTCGAATACACAGCTCGCCGGATATATCGAAGGCAATCCGAACCTTAGCGGGGGGCCCGCACGCATCATCGTGAACGAGGTGATGAGCGACCGTCCCTCAAAGCTGCGCGGATTCCTTGAAGTAGCGGGCACGAAAGCCGACGTCATCATCGCAAATCCGAACGGGATTTATGTCGATGGCGCCGGCTTTTTGAATGCCTCCCGTGCCATCCTCGCGGCAGGCCGCACGGAGCGGGATGCGGCAGGCAGTTATGCGGGATTTCGCATCGATGACAGCAGAATCGATATCTCGGGCAAGGGGCTTGACGCCCGCGGTGCGGACAGTGTCGAGGTCTACGCCCGCGCCGTCGAGGTGAACGCAGGCCTCTGGGCGAATCACGCGAAGATCGTCGCCGGAAAAAATGCCGTTGCCAGAGACGGCAGCCTCTCCCCTTTTACCTCCGCAACGGCAGACGTCCCTCCACAGTACGCGATTGACCTCGCCGACATCGGCGGCATGTACGCAAACCGCATCGCCTTAGTCGGTACGGAAAAGGGACTCGGCGTCAATCTCACGGGACAGATTTCTGCCACGCAGGCCGTCTCCCTCGACGTGAAAGGCAACCTCAAGACTACAGGCACACTTTACAGTGACGGCGACCTCTCCGTACGCTCCGAGCAGATCGAAAATACGAATCTCATCTACGGAGGAAATAACACCTCCATCACCGCAAAAGAGCTCACCAACAAGAGCGGCGGCCGAATCTACGGCAATACCGTCGCCATAAACGCAGAGAATGTCACGAATGAAACCGATCGCGCTCTTGAAGCACGACTTACCTCCGAAGTGCATACGCTCTCACAGTACGCTGCGCAGGTCGAAGCCGCTCATATGGATCTCACGGCGCGAGACGGCGCCTCCCTTTCCTCGATTCTCTCCTCCTATCGGGGAAGGATCGGGCAGGCGGAGGCTGCCTACGATGCACAGCAGAATATCGTAAATTCCGTGAAGGACAATCTCGCTGCGCGACCCGCAGGAGTCATTGCCGCGCACGATCAGCTCCATATCCATGCCGATACGATTCAAAATACCGGGAACGCCCTGCTCTACTCCGGCGGGGATATCGCTCTTGCCGCGGGGGAGTCGCTGAAGAACAGGGGTGCGCGCATCGAGGCGAAGGGCAGCATTTTCATTGCATCCCCCCACATAGAGAACGAAAACGCCGCCTTTGCGGCAAAGCGCAGCATAACGAATACAAGCATAAACCCCACCAAGATCCGCATCGACGAGCTGGGACATATCGAACGAGGCAAGGCGTTCCCGGAATGGGAGTTTCGGAACATCAGCAGCGGCTACGGGGCATACCACAACCATGTCGCCCAAAAGCCCATCTATGAGCGTGCCGCCTATGAGGAGATCAAACAGATCTCTCCTGACGAAATTGCCGCCGGGGAGACTCCAGTTCCCCAAGAACTCGTCGGAACGCTCGCCCCGAACTACGACTATGACGACCCGATCTTCGCCGCACTCGGCGTCACGTCCATGACTTCTCCCCGCCCTGCCCATGGAGATCCGGCGCAAGCGGCATGGGATGCACAGTATCGCAGCATCCTTGTGACACTCAACGAAAAGATCGACGCATATAACAAAGAAGCAGAGGACTATAACCGCACGACGGCGCAAGCGGCAGGGCAGAAGATCAAACTGCTGACGTTCATTGAGACGGCAAACGTGCATTCTGCCGAGACGGTCACTTCCTCCCTTCCCGCCATGATTCGTGCCGGAAGCAGCATCACGCTGCACGGCGGCATGGAGAACACGGACAGCACCATCAGTGCGGGCGGGACACTTCGCATGGAGGGCGCTCTCACAGAACATGCCCATATGCAGCAGGAGCAGACCGTCACGCTCGGAACGACGCAGGGGAGCTATACGGGAAGAAGAAACTGGCTTCATCGCGGGAAAATCCGGAAGTTCCATGGAAAAGTCTATATGACGCCCGAAGTCGTGCGTGCGAATCCTGCGCCCATCGGCGTCCATGTGATCGAGGAGAACGCTGCCGAAGAGTCCATCGAGGAGGCGCAGCGCAGACGTGTTTCAGAGACGCTCTCCCCCTTTGGGCTTGCTTCGAATCCGCAAGCGGCGGGAACGGGCGCAGGCGGTGCAGAGCATCTTTCCCTCAGTGCGCTCTATCACGTGCATCCCGAGAGCACGGCGACCTATCTCGTGGAGACCGATCCCGCCTTCACTGATCGGAAGAAATTCCTCTCCTCGGACTATATGTACCAACGGCTCAAATGGGATCCCAACAGAATCCCCAAGCGTGTCGGCGACGGCTTCTACGAGCAGCAGCTTCTTGCCGACCAGATTCTGAGACAAACGGGAAAGCGTCATCTTGACGGCTATACGGACGATGAGACTGCATTCAAAGCATTGATGGATGCGGGCATTTCGTATGCCCTGGATATGAAGCTCGTTCCCGGCGTCGCCCTCTCCAAAGAGCAGATCGCTGCCCTCACCTCGGACATGATCTGGCTCGAAGAGCGCGAGGTCGAAGTCAACGGTAAAAGAGAGCGAGCAGTATACCCGGTTCTCTATACCAAGAATACGAACGGGCTTCATCTCACAGAAGGCGGCAGCCTCATCTCAGCGAAAAACATCGTCGTCGAGACCAAGGACGCATTGAAGAATGCAGGCACGCTCTACGGGGAAAACATTATCGTACAGGCAGGAGAGATCGAGCATACAGGACGGATGCGTGCGAAAAACATCGGGCTGAAATCCGAGCACGACATCGACCTGCGAGGTTCTCTTGTCGGCGATAAGAAAGTCTTCCTTGAAGCCGAGAACAATATCACGGCCAAAAGTACGACAGAGAAGCTCGCTCATCAGGATGTTCTACATACGACGGCAGGCATCGCCGTCAAGGGCGACGAAGGCGTCCTCGTCGCCAGCGCCGGAAAGAATATCGAACTCGTCGGTGCGACGCTCTCCGCGCTTGGCAAGAACGGCAGCGTCATCCTCTCGGCGGGAGAAAATATCTCTCTTGACACAAAGAAACTCCAAAGCGAGAAAGATATGACGGAAAGTGCAGAGAACTATCTCCGTACGAAGCGCGGCACGGAACTCGGCACGGAAATTCGCGCCGACGGCAATATCTCGATTGCCGCAGGAAATGACCTCACAGCCCGCGCCGCCACCATCGCCAGCGCGGAAGGCACGACTTCCCTCGCCGCTGGAAATGACATCCGTCTTACGGCAGGAAGGGAATCTGCCGAAGATCACTACGGTCATCGCCATACAGAAAGCGGCTTTCTATCGAGTACCAGGACGACGATCCGCATCGACAGCGCGGCGGATGAGGCGCGTGGTACGCTGGTCACCGGCAAGGAGGTAAACCTCACTGCCAAGCAGGACGTGACGCTTCAGGCGGCAAACATCTTAGCGGACAACAACACCAGTATCGCTGCCGGGAGAAACTTCACTGCGGCCTCGGAAGAGAACTACGCCCATACGGACAGCTTCAAAGAAGTGAAGACCTCCGGCCTCTTCTCCTCCGGCGGTCTCGGCTTCACCATCGGAACGCAAGGGATCAAGACCGGGCGCGACAGCTCTGCCCTTACCCAGGCGGAAACGAACATCGCGGGCTTTGCAGGCGACGTCAAGATCACAGCGGGAAATGACGCCCATCTCTCCTCTGCCAGCGTCCTCGCAGGCGGAAATGCGAGCATCACGGCCAAGGAAACGCGCATCGACGGCAGGGAAAACATCTACCGCGATGTCTTGACGCAGGAGAGCAAGACGACGGGACTCACCGTCAGCCTCGGTCATGGACTCTTGAGCCTCGGGCAAGAGATTGCCGCGCCGCTCATGCGCATGGGGAAAGTGCAGGACGACCGCCTGAAAGCCGCCTACGCATGGAAAGCCGGCCGCCTCATCCATGAAAACTTCAGCAAAGACAATCCCCTGGAACACAACTCGGACTTCTCTTTGAATCTCAGCCTCGGCACAAACAAATCTTACAGCCGCACCGAGAGCGTCACCAAAGAATATGCAGGCAGCACAATCTCTGCCGGAGAAAAGGCAAGCATCACCGCCACAGAGCGCGACCTCACCATCCAAGGCTCTACGGTCGAAGGAAAAGACGTCGCCCTTGCGGCGAAACAGAACGTAGAGCTGCTCGCCGGAGAAAACAGCAACCGCACGACGACGCAGAACGAAGCCAGCGCCGTCGGCATCGGCGTCTCCTTCAGCCCGCAAGGCCTCTCGGGCCTCAGCCTGCACGCAAGCCAGGCGCAGGGAAACAGCAAGGAAAATGCCTTGACCTACACCCCGACGGAGATCGTAGCCAAGGACGCCCTGCACATCGAAAGCGGCAAGGATACGAACATCCTCGGCAGCACGGTGCAGGGCGACAAGGTCACGGCAAAAATCGGCGGCAATCTCAACATCGAGACCCTGCAGGAAAAAGAAACCTACGAGGAGAAGAACACCTCGGCAGGCTTCGATCTCTCCTGGGATATTCGCTCGGGAAAATTCTCCAAGCCCACGATCGGTCTTTCGGCAAGCCGAGGAACAATCGACTCCCACTATAGAAGTGCCAGAGGCCAGTCCGGCCTCTTCGCCGGCAAAGAAGGCTTTGACCTCTACGTCGAAAAGAACACCGACCTCAAAGGCGCCGTCATCGCCAGCGAAGCGGATAAGGAGAAGAACCGCCTCTCGACGGGGACGTT